>Ga0209723_1001759_pt1 | contig 32045 bp, 33 predicted proteins | sample BiotimSIPDNA_2_FD_185750 | JGI IMG/M metagenome (GOLD analysis project Ga0209723, IMG submission 185750) | Anaerobic biogas reactor microbial communites from Washington, USA - Biogas_R2 time_0 SIP DNA (SPAdes) (version 2) | ecosystem: Engineered > Bioreactor > Anaerobic > Unclassified | place... | reverse complement strand
GTCCCATTTTTTGCCCGTTATCTCACCGGTCATATCAGAAAGTAAAATATCCAGATACTGTTTCTTGTTTGACCCCATCTTGACAGCGATCATTTTTACCATAAAAAAATCACTTATTTCCTTTTTATCTCCTATGTTGGCTATATAAATATCTTTCATTGTTTTTCTCCTTTTTATAGGACAATTATATACTATTGACTGCCTTATTCAAAGAACAAAAAACGGTATCAATGTTTATTTTCAGCTTCACTATAACAGTTTTTGTTGTATACTGTTTTATATATGTATCATCTTGAGAAAGGATTTGTTTTTATGTTTTTCGATCCAAAAAAAACCAAAGATGAAATAGTGATATGGATCCGGGAATTTTTTCAGAAAACCGGTCCCGCATGTAATGCAATAGTAGGTGTTTCGGGGGGTAAAGACAGTTCCGTGGTGGCTGCTCTTTGCAGTGAGGCTCTGGGCAGAGAAAGGGTCATAGGCATACTCATGCCAAAGGGTCATCAGGAAGATATCAACATGGCCCATAAACTCATATCCTTCCTTGGAATAAGATCATATGAGATAAACATTGAAGACTGCTACAACGGTCTTATGTCCCGACTTGAAAATGAACTGCCCGAAATAACCCAAAGCACACGGATAAATCTTCAGCCCCGTCTTCGTATGGCCACCCTTTATGCTGCTTCCCAGTCTCTTAACGGCAGAGTTGCCAATACCTGTAATCTTTCCGAGGACTGGGTGGGCTATTCCACCAGATACGGAGATTCCGTGGGAGATTTCAGCCCTCTGGCAAATATCACAGTAAGAGAGGTCCTGGCCCTCGGCAAAGAGCTGGATCTCCCTGAGGATATAGTGAATAAAGTGCCGGTGGACGGTCTTTGTGGACAAACGGATGAAGAGAAGCTCGGGTTTACATACAAAATGCTTGATGAATATATAAGAACGGGTGTATGCGGTGATACCGCATTAAAAGAAAAAATAGACAGGCTGCATGAAATGAATAAATTCAAACTGGAACTTATGCCCTGCTTTCCTTATAAGCCCTGATCCGGAAATGTAAAGCTTCTATTTTTCGGATGCTTTTTTCATATTTTTCTTCAGGTATTCGATCTCGTCTTTTGTCATCTTTCTGTAGTGCCCTTCCTTTAAGCGTCCCAGTCTGATTTCTCCGATGGCGGTCCTTTGAAGAGCCTGAACAGGGCAATCGACTGCAGAAAACATTTTTCTTATCTGACGGTTCTTTCCTTCATGTATCTCTATCTCCACCAAGGCTGACCTTGGGCTCTGTTTTATGATATCCACCCTGGCAGGAGATGTTATGTACCCTCCTATGTCCACTCCTTTTCTCAGTTGTGAGAGTTTTTTTCCGGAAACTGTTCCTGCAGCAAAAACTCTGTACCTTTTCGTCACTTCGTTCCCCGGATGCATAAGGTGGTGGGCCATTTCTCCGTCATTGGTCATTATAAGAAGACCAGATGTATCGTGATCCAGCCTGCCCACAGGAAATATCCTTTCCGGTACATCATTGACCAGTTCCATGACGGTAGCCCTTCCTTTTTCATCCCTGGTAGTCGTTATGTATCCCTTGGGTTTATTGAGCAGCAGATATATTTTTTTCTCGGAAAAAACAATCAGTTTGCCATTCACTTCAACCCTGTCACCTTCCACTACGTCATAACCCGGCTCTTTCATGACAACTCCGTTGATCCTTACATTTCCGTTTATTGTAAGCTCATCCGCCTTTCGCCTGCTGCAGGCACCTGCCCTTGCTATATACTTATTAAGTCTCATTTCTTCACTCCTTCAAATGGATGGCATCCCTCTTATTCTTGCCGCTCTTGATGTTCCAGTCAATTTTAGCACATGCCATATAAAATTGAAAGCGTGCTGAAAATATGATATCCTTATGTCATGGATGATCAAAACAAAAAGCCCCGTACCATTTCAAATATGCAGAAGAGAGCACTTATCCTGGCAGTAAGAGCCGGTGAGCTTATGATGAAAAACGGTGCGGAAGTATACAGAGTAGAAGATACCATCACCCGGATCTGCAGGGCATGTCATATCCCATACGTGGAAGTTTTTGCAACTACCACGGGTGTTTTTGTTACCATAGGCTCCGGCGGAGAAGGCGGGGATGTTTATACCTATATAAAAAGCCTTGACGGACGTACAACTGATCTTAAAAAGATATCAGATCTCAATAAATTTTCAAGGGAATTCACGGATACAGACCTTTCTGTGGAATCCGGCATAAAACGTCTTACAGAAATAGACAAAGCAAAGCCGTATCCTCTTCCCGTCAGACTTTTGGGGGCAGGTCTTGTTGCCTCTTTCTTCTGCGGTATTTTTTCGGGGCATATAATCGATTCCCTCTGTTCATTTATCATAGGTGTCATCAGCTATTCTCTAGCGGCATTTCTTGATCGTTATGAAATAAACTATTTTATACGCGGTTTCACATGCTGCGGGCTCACGACTTTTTTGGCTCTATTAGCCGATTCCAGCGGGGCATGCAGCAATTACGGTGCAATAGTAATAGGCACCATAATGATTTTTGTTCCCGGCGTCGCCATAACCAATTCCATCAGGGACTTTCTCTCGGGAGATATGCTGTCAGGTGTAGCACGAATGGCGGAAGCACTTATAATTGCCGTATCTCTGGCTACAGGGGCAGGTATAATAATTGCCGCATGGAACATGATCGGGGGTGTCACATTATGATATCATGGGAAATGATAATGCCTCTTATTATGGGTTTTGCACCAACTCTCGGATTCTGTCTCCTTTTCCATGTGCCGGCTAATCACATAGTCCCTGCCGCCCTGATAGGCGGTCTGGGCTGGGCTGCTTATGAACTTTGGACATCCACAGGCAGCAATAAAGTTATTGGCTGTTTTCTGGCCGCCTGCTTAGTCGGGCTTCTCAGCGATATATGTGCCCGTACACTAAAAGAGACCTCCACAGTTTTTTCCATACCGGGCATAATGCCCCTGGTCCCCGGAGCAGGCATGTATTACACCATGCTGGAGTTGATCAAAAGCGATTTTTCACAGGCTGCCGCTCAAGGCTCCGAGACACTTTTTATGGCCGGTGCCATTGCCCTGGGTCTTATGGTAGTCGGGTCTGTTTTACGTATAATAATCTCAATAAAAAGAAAAATATATTCAACATAAAATATAAGACCTGCCCGAATATATGGGCAGGTCTTTATTTTTTTGTTCCTCGCTCCTGATAATATGGATATCATATGGAATATTCTATTTTTTTGGCGGTGTCCATTCTTTCCACACGTTTCCTGCAAGTTCAGGCGAAGGCTTAAGAGTCTGTCCTCCGGGTGTCCAGCCCGAAGGCATTACCTCGCCTGTCTTTTGATGATGCTGATATGCTTTGATCTGTCTTGCAAGTTCAGCCGGATTCCTCCCTACCGGAGGACTCAAAACTTCTTGAGCCTGGATCACCCCTTCCGGATCTATAAGGAATCTTCCTCTTATGTTTACTCCGCCGTTTTCATCATATACTTCATATAACTTGCCTATGGCTCCACCCTGGTCGGAAACCATGGGGAAGGGTATGTCGTTTCCCACCATCCTGCTTAATTCGGTTTCATTCCAAATCTTGTGGGAATAAACACTATCTGTGCTTACAGAGAGCACTTCCACATTCATTTCTCTAAGTTCTTCATAGCCCACGGCTATGTGTGATATCTCCGTCGGTCAAACGAATGTAAAATCCCCCGGATAAAAACAAAGAACGACCCATTTGCCCCTATAATCTTCTAAAGACACTTTTTTTATTTTCCCTTCATGAAAAGCTGTTCCGAAAAAATTCGGCGCCTGTTTGGTAACTAGCATGTCATCACTCCTTTCTAAACAGCAAGGCTGCTTATTCATACTAACATGCTGTTTGAAATAATGTCAATTGGCCATTTCGGGGGATCACTCTTGAGGTATTTTGATCGGTATCTGCTGCAAGTCAACAATGTCCTTTGGCTCTTCAACTTCTATGGCACTTTCAATGTCCTCGATTTCAGGCAGTTCCTTCAGTGTTGAAAAACCGAAATTCTTCAAAAAAGTATCTGTTGTTCCATAAAGGATAGGTCTTCCTATCCCTGATGATCTTCCCACTTCGTCTATAAGTTCTTTTTTTTGCAGTCCTTCCAGGACCCTGTCACATCTTATTCCCCTTATTGATTCTATTTCACCCCTTGTAACAGGCTGCTTGTATGCTATTATTGCCAGTACTTCCAGGGCCGACTGGCTCAGTTTTCTCTGTTTCGCCGGGGTACAAAGTCTTTCGATATATTCAAAATTATCGCTGTCGGTAACAAACTGGAATGTTTTATTTATTTCCCTTATCCTGATGCCTCTTTTTTGATCATCATATTCCTGCTGCAGTTCTTTAAAATATCCGTATGCCTCTTTTGCGTCTATATTGAATATTTCAGCAGCCAATTTCATATCAAGGGGCTCCCCCCAGGTGAACATCATAGATTCAAATGCTGATTTAATTGATCTTTTGCTTGTCATCCGGTTCCTCCTCTTTTCCGTCATCAAGATATGCCGTTGCATTTATTTTTATTTCTCCGAAAAGTGTTTTCTGTCTTGCCTCTATCCTGCGTTGTTTTATCATTTCGAGCATCGAGACAAAAGAAAGAGCTGTATCATATTTAGATCCAGTATCCGGCACCAGCTCTTTGAAGGTAAAAAGTTTTTCAGGCCATTTCAGGATAAGGTCCCTGATAAAATCCATCCTTACTTCTGTGGTTATCCTCTGTCTCTCATCTCTTTCGTAATTTCTTCTTATTTCATCCACTTTTTTCTTTCTTATGAGGAAATCATTGAATGCTTTTACGAACTGATTGATATTTAGTTTTAGGTATTCATCGGGTTCATTTGTGAAAAATGAAAGGTCTTCCTGGGGTTTATCCAGGATCCTTGAAGTATCCTCTTCTTTTCGGGCAAGTATTTCAGATGCATTTTTGAATTTTTTGTACTCAATAAGCTTTTGTACAAGTTCGGTCCTGGGATCCTCGCCAATACTGCCTTCCTCTTCGTCTATCTGTTTGGGGAGAAGCATTTTTGACTTTATATCTATCAGAGTAGCCGCCAGCACCATAAACTCCGATGCCGGCAGGACATCCATTTTCTCCATTTCTTCAATGTATTTGATGTACTGGGCTGTTATTTCAGACACCTTTATATCATATATGCTCATTCTGGCATTTTCAATAAGATATACAAGGAGATCGAAAGGCCCCTCGAAAATATTTATTTTGACTTTATAGCTCATTTATGCTCTCCTCAGTCTTTATGTGCACGACATAAATTATAATACAAAACCCCTGTCAAAACCATATTTATTTCAGGTCATGCCTGTTATAGTAAACAAGCCCTGTTATTACCGCTGCCGCACCTGCCATCTGCCATGGTGTTGGAACCTGTGACAGTACTATAAAAGCCAAAATCATGGCAGAGACGATTTCTCCGGTTTCTATGGCAGAAACATAAAGAGACGAAACGTATCCCAGGCTCCAGTTGAGCACCGCATGAGCGCCGAACTGACAAAGCAAAGTCATTACAACAAGCCATATATAATCCGACAGGGGATATCCGGCAAAGGGAGTTTTTGTCAATAGCATTCCCGCAGTGAAGCATGCCCAGCAGAAGAAAAAAACAAAAAATATATAAACTCCCGCATTCATTTTTTCTCTGACTATATTGCCTATACAAAAGTAAAGGCCCATGCATAAAGCCGCTCCGAACGCCATAAAATTGCCGAACACGTTACTGCCGGCAAAACTGTAGTCCATGCCGGCCACAAGGATACCTCCTGTCAATGCTATAAACAATCCTGCCATGGCCTTTGCAGGCGTTCGTTTTCTGAAAAAAACGAACATAAAAAGTATAACTACAAGCGGATGCAGACCTGCCAGTATTATTGCACTGGCTATTACGGTATTTTTCACCGCCACATACCAGCAGAAAAAATGTCCGAATAGAAACACACCCCCCAATGCACAGAGGATCAGCTGTTTTTTGTTTATATCAATAATATCTTTGCGGTGTTTGATCAATAGAGGAACGATGAAGAAAGGCAGACAGAAAGAAAGCCTGTAGAATCCTATTGTCATGGATCCTGCAGTGATCAGCTTCCCCAGTATCCCGGAGGTGGATCCGGATATCATTGCAAAAACAACGATGAGTTTGGCATTACGCTGAAACAGATTCATCTGTTTTCCCCTTCAGTCGATTTTTTTATTTCTTTTCTCTTCTGTGGCAGCTGGCACATTATTACCCCGCATATTATCATTGCAGCAGTAAATATTTTTATTATTTCCAATTGTTCTCCCAATATGATAACAGCAAGTATGATGGAAAATACAGGTACCACATTTATAAAAATATTTGTTCTTGAAGCTCCTATCTTTTTGAACGACACCTGTTGTATGAGATAGCCGATTACAGAAGCAAATATGCTCATATACAAAACGCCGGCCCATGCAGAGGCAGGTATGTCTCCAAAAAAAGTCCACGGCTTTTCCCATACAACAAAGGGTATAAGAAAAACGGTACAAACAAGAAAGCTGTAAAAAGTAAGAGCTGTCGAAGGTATGTCTTTAGCTTTTGCCCTGCTGAAAACGCTGTAAAAAGCAAAGCATATGATTGCTACAAACATCAGTATGTCACCTTTATTAAAGGATAATGTCATGAGAACGCCAACATCTCCGCCGGTTATTGTAAGCACGACTCCCACAAAGGAGAGTATGACTCCCGCCGCCTGTCTTACGGGCACTTTAAGTGAAAGAAACAGAGCTGCCAGGATCATAGTTACCGAAGGATTCATGGCGGCGATTATTGATGAATTTATAGCAGTGGTGTATTTCAGGCTTGCGAAAAAAAACACATGATATCCGACCATGCCTACTATTCCGGTAAAAAGAAAAATCGGGACATGTTTTTTCTGCAGCCTGTAGGTTTTTGCCGGGGATGTTCCTTCCTTCTGTTGCTCGGTTTTTCCCTCTGCACTTTTATTTTGTATGATAAGTACAATGGCCATAACCGCTGCCGCAAAAAGAAATCTTAAGAATGTAAGCGTATATGTTGGTATATACGGCACACACAACTTTCCGGCAATAAATGCGCCGGACCAAAAAAGAGCCGTAAAGACCATTGCTGTGTATATTTTTTTGTTATTCAAATAGTTTTTTCAATCCTTCCATGTAAGGCGGCCTTACGATGCCTTTTTCCGTTATTACCGCACTTATGTATTTGTGATCCGTAACGTCAAAAGAAGGATTATATGTCTTTGTTCCTTCAGGTGCCATATCTTTTTCGTACCACATTTTGTATATCTCTTCTCCGTCCCGGAGTTCTATTTTTATCTGCTCCCCGGAAGGAGTGTCAAGATCTATGGTGGATAAAGGTGCATACATATAAAAAGGTATATTATACTCTTTTGCCAGTATGGCCAGGGCGGATGTGCCTATCTTGTTGGCGCCGTCCCCGTTGGCCGCCATCCTGTCACATCCTGTTACTACTGCATCTATCCATCCGTTCTTCATGACTGCGGATGCCATATTATCACATATGAGAGTCACATCCACTCCGGCCTTTTTAAGTTCCCATGCGGTCAGCCTTGATCCCTGAAGAAGCGGTCTTGTTTCATCTGCAAATACTTTGAATCCGTATCCCTTCTCTTTTCCCAGGTATATTGGTGCCAGACATGTTCCGTACTTTGCGGTGGCCAGTGCTCCCGCATTGCAGTGGGTAAGTATACCCATCCCCGGGTGAAGAAGTTCAAGTCCGTATCTTCCCATGGCATAGCATGCCTCTTCATCCTCTATTCTTATTTTTTCGGCCTCCCGGAGCAGTTCTTCTTTTATCTTTTTGGCCGAATCTTCCCATGAGATGCCGGTATCTTTTATGTCTTCATATTCCTTGAGTTTTTTCTCCATACGGTCAAGTGCCCAAAAAAGATTGACCGCTGTAGGTCTTGATGTTTCAAGATACTCTTTTGTCTCCCGAAATTTCAACGAAAATTCTTTATAGTCCCTGGTTTTTAGATCCTTTAATGCCGCCCACAGCCCATATGCAGCTGCAATGCCTATGGCAGGTGCCCCTCTGACCTTTAGATTTTTTATGGCATCCCAAATATCCTCTTTTGTATTTATTTCTATGAATCTTTCTTCTCCGGGAAGCAGCCTCTGGTCCAGGATCAGAAGTTTTCCTTCTTCAAATTTCAATGGCAATCCATCAGACATTTATTCTCTCCTTTTTTGGGACACAAATCAATTATACTATAACAACAAAGATATTGCATTTACAAAAATCCAATACGACATCAAAAGGGGCCGGCCAAAGCCGGTCCCTTTTTGTTTCTGTAATGGATTTTTGTCTTTTTTAGAGGTTGAATTCCTTCTTTGCGTCAGCCAGAGCTTCATCCAGCTTAGCCAGGACTTCGTCCATGGTTTCCTGCTTTAATACTGCAGGGGGCTCAATACGAACTGTCTTGGCATTAACCAGGGTTCCTGCCGTCATAACGTGTCTTTCGAACATGCCCTTGGTTACTTTGTATCCTACTTCTGCTTCAGGGAATTCCATACAGATCAGAAGCCCTGCGCCTCTGTATCCAACCAATACTGTCGGATATTTCTGCTTCAGTTTTTCCAGTCCTGCCATGATATACGCACCTTTTTCTGCACACATCTTGGGAACATCGTTCTCCAGCATGAATTTGATGGTGGAAATAGCTGCTGAACAAGCCAGTGGGTTTCCGCCGAATGTGGGTGATCCAAGTATCCATGGATTGTCTATAAGTTTTTCTACCCACATCTTGGGCCTTGCGATTATACCTGTGATAGGCATAACTCCGCCGCCGAAAGCTTTACCGTATGTCATTATATCGGGAACTATTCCTTCATGCTCTACTCTCCACATGGTCCCGCATCTTCCCATACCTGTCTGGATCTCATCACAAATAAGAGCAACATCATACTTGTCGCATATTTCTCTTACTTTTTTGAAATATCCTTCCGGTGGGATCTGAACGCCTGCTTCGCCCTGAATAGGCTCGATGATAACTCCTGCTACCTTTTCGCCTACTGTCTGCAGATTCTTTATGGCTGCTTCCATGGCATCCGCATTACCGAATTCAACATGCTGGACCTGCTGGATAAGAGGAACATAATCTTCTCTGTATGCGCCCTTGCCTCCCATTGAGATGGCACCCATGGATTTTCCGTGGAATGCGCCGACAGTTGATATGTACCATCTGCCGCCTGTTGCCAGTCTTGCCAGCTTCAGAGCCATTTCTACAGCTTCTGCTCCGCCGTTTGTAAAGAAGCAGTACTGGAGATCTCCCGGCGTTATCATTGCCAGTATATTAGCAAGATATCCTCTGAGCGGATCAACCAGTTCCTGTGAATGCAGTGCATATTTATCCAGCTGAGCCTTAACTGTCTTGAGGATAGCAGGGTTTCTATGGCCGCATGTGTAGATGCCGAATCCGCCCAAACAGTCGATGAACTGTGTTCCGTGCAGGTCCTCAAAATGCTCTTCCGAGTCTGTCCATTCAATGAATGCCGCATCGTCGGATACAGATTTTCTGTATTCCAGCCATCCGGGGTTTACATTTTCATTGAAGTTCTTGATGGAGTCATCGTGTATAGCTGTTTTGTCAGCTTCTGACAAGCTTTCGCTTTCAATGTAGCCAACGACTCTTCTTGCTTCTTCTAAAGCTTTTGCTTTATTCATTTCAGTCATTCTATGACCTCCTCTTTTATCACCGCCCAAATTTTAGCGGCTAAAAATATAACTTTGTACCTTTATTATAATACAAGTTTCGTGCCAAGATGTTAAAAAAATGACACCTTTTTCATTAAAAAGCCTGTTCCCCTTTTGTTTCAATGAGTCCTGCATATCACTTTTTTGAGGTATTATAAGTGACGATCATATTACAGCAAACTTGTACTATAATAAAAGCAATTTGTCAAAATCTTCTCTCATAAATCATACAAAAAAGTTAAATGCCGTCTCAAAAGTGAGACGGCATTTTTATCAAATCTTTTTCCCCTTCAGTTGTTTCAAAAAATACTTGTGAATCCAAAAGTTATTCCCGTGACCAGAAATCCCGCAGCCAGCACACCCAAAAAAATCATCGGCAGAGCTTCTTTCCAGGGCATTTCAAGTACGGTGGCCACCAGTGCCCCTGTCCATGCACCGGTCCCCGGAAGGGGGATCGCCACAAGTATAAAAAGCCCAAGTTTTCTGTACTTTATGACCTTCTGTCCCTTTATATGCCCTTTTTCTTCCAGCTTTTGAACTATGAGCCCAAGTTTTTCAAAGGATTTCATCCAGTTGAATATCCTCTTCAAAAACCAGAGTATAAAAGGTATGGGTAGCATATTGCCGAAAACGCTTACAGCATATGAAAGCCATATGGGCAGGCCGTGATACACTCCAAAAGGGATACCTCCTCTAAGCTCAATAACCGGGATAGCAGATACTGCTGCAGTGGCAAGTATTTTACCCGCAAGAGTGGCAGTTATCCATTCAAACATACTGTCAGTTTCCCCTCTCTTTTTTATGTGGTCCGTTTCTTTTCATTAAATCACTTTGTATAATTATCAAAATACCCCTGTATATAAACAATGGGCGTTCCTTTGTCTCCGCTGCCCGATATGAGATCACAGAGAGACCCTATCAGATCGGTGAGCCTTCTTGGTGTGGTTCCCTGGGAAACCATTTTGCCCTCAAGGTCAGCATCCTTATTCTTTATATAATCGGAAACCGCCTTTTTAAGTTCTTCTCCATTTAAGTGGGCAAAATCATTATCCGCCAGATATTTGAGTTTTATTTCGCTGGGAGTGCCTGAAAGGCCTTCCGTATATCCCGGTGATACAACAGGGTCAGCCAGTTCCCATATCTTTCCGACAGGATCTTTAAAGGCACCATCACCATATACCAGGACTTCCACATTCTTTCCCGTTGCCTTTTTTATTTCATCTCTGACAGAATCAACAAATTTGTCACAGTCATTTGGGAAAAGCTTGATCGTCTCTTCTGTTGCTTTGTTTGATCCAAGTATCCCGTACCTGCTGTTTGATCCGCTGCCGTCAACGCTTTTATCAAGTATATCATCAAGACCAAGAATCTTTTTTGCTCCCGCATCCCTGAGGATCTGTTTGGTTCTTTCTCTGGTATGTATATCACAGGTCAGGACATTTTTTGTGTAAAGAAGTATTGTTTTGGGATCGTTTGAAAAAATTATTTCAGCTTCGGCTCCTTCCTCTTGGATCAGCTGCTTATAATAACTGATATAATCCATCCCGGTAAAAGGATGTTTTGATTTACCGAACAGTTTTTCGAACTCCTTTTGTGTCAGAACTTTTTTATATGGATCCACTCCCTTTTCATACATAAGATCTATATCAACAAGATGGTTTCCGACTTCATCGCTGGGATAGCTTAACATCAAAAATATTTTTTTTGCTCCCCTTGCTATTCCTTTAAGACATATGGCAAATCTGTTTCTACTGAGTATGGGGAAAATAACGCCTATTTCCTCTCCCCCCAATTTGTTTCTCACATCCTTTGCCAGTTGTTCTTTTGTTGCATAGTTGCCCTGAGCCCTGGCAAGGACCGCTTCGGTTATGCCTATCACATCTTTATCCATTACCGTGAATTCCCCTGAAGCTGATGCCCCAAGCACCGTGTCAGTGACTATTTTTTTGAGATCGTCCCCTTCTCTTATTATTGGCGCCCGGAGTCCCCTTGCAACCGTTCCTACTCTTCTTTCCATATTCTTTTTCTCCTGTCTTTTTGCTGGAAAACAGCCTGCTGTTCCCTGTCAATTATACAACCTGAAAGGCTTAAATACAAATGTTTTAAGCCTTTCTGAGCCTCAATGCATTTGTAACTACACAAAGGGAACTCATGGACATGGCTGCAGCGGCAAACATGGGATCCAGGGTCCATCCTGTAAACGGATAAAAGACTCCTGCTGCCAGAGGAATGCCCAAAGAGTTATAGAAAAACGCCCAAAAAAGATTCTGCTTTATGTTTCTTACCACTGCCTTGCTGAGTTTCACTGCACAAGCACCGTCTTTTGGATCTTCATGCATAAGCACGATATCAGCAGCTTCTATTGCGATATCCGTTCCCGCTCCTATGGCTATTCCCGTGTCGGCAGCCTTTAGAGCAGGTGCATCATTTATACCGTCTCCTATCATCAAAACATTTCTGCCTTCTTTTTTTATATCATCTATAACATTCTTTTTTTCTTCCGGCATAACTTGCGCCACCACTTTGTCTATGCCTGTTTCCTTTGCTATGGCCTCTGCTGTTATTTGATTGTCTCCTGTGAGCATTACCGTTTCTATGCCCATTTCTTTGAGTTCAAGAACAGCTTCCCGGCTGCTTTCCTTCGGCTCATCCCTTAATGCTATGATCCCGGCAAGACCACCGTCTATTCCTGTGTATATGAGGGTCCTTCCTGTTTCGTACAATTTGGCAGTCTGTCCCCCTTCGACCAATATGTCATTTTCCTGCATGAACTCTTTGTTCCCCGACAACACCCTTTTCCCTTCTATGATGCCTTCTATCCCTCTTCCCGGCATTACAAGGAATCTGTCCACTTTTTTTATGTCCAGTCCTTTTTTCTCTGCTATTTCTATTATGGGCAAACCTAGCGGGTGCTCCGACAGTTTTTCAAGGGAAGCAGTATAAACTATGATGTCTTCTTCGGTTCCTTTTATTGTAACGATTTCGCTTATTTCAGGCCTCCCTTTTGTAAGTGTGCCGGTCTTGTCTATCACGGCAACTTGGGTTTTTGAAACTGTTTCCAGAGCTTCTGCAGTCCGAAAAAGTATACCTTTTTCGGCTCCCCTTCCCGTTCCTGCCATTATTGCAAGAGGTGTGGCAAGACCCAAAGCACAGGGACATGATATAACCAGTACAGCGATGCTCATGGAACCGACCCGATCAAGTTCTGCACCGACTAATATCCAGCAGACAGCTGTTATAACAGCGATCAATATGACGATGGGAACAAAAAAAGCAGAAACTTTATCAGCCAACCTTGCTATTGGAGCTTTTGAATCGGCTGCTTCCTCTACAAGTCTTATTATTCCTGAAAATGCAGTTTCTTCACCCACCTTGTCCGCCTTCATTTTTAAGTATCCGGCCTTATTGATGGTCGCTGTGAAAACTTCATCTCCGGGACCTTTATCAACGGGCATGCTTTCCCCTGTAAGGGTCGACTCATCCAGGATGCATGTGCCTTCTGTTACTGTCCCGTCTGCCGGTATGCTTTCTCCTGATTTGACCGCAATGATATCTCCCGGCAGAAGATCCTCTGCAGGTATGATTTTTTCATGTCCGTCTTTTGTGATTATCCTTGCTTCCCTCGGAGCAAGAGCCATCAGTTTTTTTACGGCATCACCGGTCCTGCCCTTGGATCGTACTTCCAGCCATTTCCCCATGGTCACCAGAGTCAGGATCATAACTGCAGATTCGAAATACCCCAGGATCAATGCGGCCAGTGAACCTATGGCAATGAGAGAATCCATGTTGGGTGCTGCTTTAAAAAGCAGTTTGGTTCCTCTTGTGTAGTATTTGTAATTGATGACCGCCACAGGAAAAGCCAAGATGCCCAGGCCCCAGGAAGGTACTTCAGGGACCGGCAGCTTTATCATTTCTCCCATTGACAAAACCATAAGAGGGATCAGAAATCCCAGTGATATCAGAAACCGGTATTTAAGCTCTTTTATTTCCCCGGCTGTTGTTTTCTCTTGATCTTTTTTGCCCTCATAAGTACTTTTTGCCTCTTCAGCATCATATCCGCTTTCCCTGACTGTTTTTACTATTTCGGGAGACCCGATCTGCTTTTCATTAAAATCAACGATCATTGAACCGGAAACAAGACTGACCCTTGCTTCCCTGACAGAAGCCATGGCATTCACATTCTTTTCTATTGTTGCAGCGCATGCGGCACAGCCCATGCCTTTTATTATATATTTTTTTTTCATTATTATTTCTCCATGATTTTATCTGCTTTTTTATGGGTAATATTATATCATACTCAACCAAATTTCAATTGACATGTGTTTTGTTTTGGATTATAATTCTTTTGAGTTAGCTTTGACTAACCGGTATTAATACTAAGCATTCATAAAAAAGTATCATGGGGGATCATATGACACTGGACAGACTGAAACCCGGCACCCGGGCAAGAATAACCGCAGTAAAAGGCAAAGGTGCCTTGCGCAGACGGCTCCTTGATCTGGGCCTGACACCCGGGACTATGGTTATGATAAGGAAAGTTGCACCGTTGGGAGATCCTATCGAGATCTGCCTTCGCGGTTTTGAGCTGTCTCTTAGAAAGGCTGAAGCCTCTGAGATAGAAGTCACTACAGAAGACTGTTCGGGAAACATAAACTGCAGCATTTGTCCCTATTCTAAACCGGAGGACAAAACATCAAATGGATAAAAGCACCAAAAAAAAAGAAAACCGGCGCAAACACCGGCATCACGATAAAAAAAGTGAGGCTGTCAGCATTGCCATAATAGGCAACCCCAACTGCGGCGCCACAACACTTTTTAACCGAATGACCGGCGGCATAAAACAGAAGGGTCGCTTCTTTGAGTGCTGCCATACGGCAAAGGAAGGCCCTGTGCGTGCTCACAAAAACACAACTGTTGTAGAACTGCCGGGCACTTATTCCCTTTCTGCTTATACACTCAATGATATCACCGCCAGAGACATACTGATAAACGGAAAACCGGATGTGATAGTCAACATTGTGGACGCCACAGGCTTTGAGCGCAGTCTTTATCTTACTCTTCAGCTTATGGAACTGGATATCCCCATGGTGGTCGCCCTGAACATGATGGACGAGATAAGAAACAATGACATAGATTTTGATCTTCAAAAACTGGAAAAAGAACTCACAGTGCCTGTCATACCCATTTCAGCCAGCAAAAACAGGGGCATACACGACCTTATCCACTATGCCATAGAGGCAGCCAAATACAAAACTGTTCCAAAAAAAATAGATTTTTGTTCAGGGCATGTCCATACAGCCATACATTCCATAGCCCACCTCATTAAAGATGATGCCGAAAAAGCCGGTCTGCCCATCAGGTTCTGCTGCACAAAAATAGTAGAAGGAGATGAGCCGGTTCTGAAACAGCTGTCTCTAAAAGCCCCTGAACTGGAAATAATAGATCATATAGTCAGCGATATGGAGCATCATTTGAATACGGATCGGGAAGCCGCCATGGCAGATATGAGATATGCTTTCATACAGGATCTTGCGTCGAAGGTAATAACAAGACCGGCCTCGACCACAAGAGAACAGGACCGATCGCTTATGATAGACAAAATACTGACCCACAGAATATTCGCCATTCCGATTTTTTTCGGTATCATGCTGCTTATATTCTATTTTACTTTTGATTCCATCGGTCAGTGGCTTTCTGACTGGCTGGGGATGGGGATAGACAAGACCGTGTCTCTCATAGACAGCGGTCTTTCAGCCGGCGGAGCCGCTCCCGCCCTTCACTCTCTTATTATAAACGGGGTGTGTGCCGGAGTAGGCAGCGTTCTTTCTTTTCTCCCCAGGATAGCAGTTCTTTTCTTTTTTCTTTCCATATTGGAAGACAGCGGATATATGCCCAGAGTGGCTTTTGTAATGGACAAGCTTCTTCGTAAAGTCGGACTTTCGGGCCAGTCAATAGTTCCTATGCTAATAGGCTTCGGCTGCTCCGTCCCGGCAATAATGGCCACAAGATCTCTTCCCAGCAAAAGGGACAGACATCTTACCATCGCCCTTATACCTTTCATGTCCTGCAGTGCCAAACTCCCTCTGTATGCCATGTTCATTTCCGCTTTTTTTGAAAACAACAGAGTCTTTATAATGGCCGCCATATATCTTATGGGGATCATCGTTTCTGTGGTATGCGCCCTTATATTCAAGCATACTCTTTATAAAGGCGATCCCGTTCCTTTTGTGCTTGTGTTGCCTCCTTACAGACTCCCTGCCATGAAAAGTGTATGGCTGAGAATGTGGGAAAATATAAAAGAATTCATAAAAAAAGCCTTTACCATAGTTTTCATAGCAACCATAGTTATTTGGTTTTTGCAAAGTTTTGATGCGGGCATGAACATGGTATCAGATCCCGACGACAGCATCCTGGCCGCCATAGGGAAAGTTGCCGTGCCCCTGTTTGAGCCTCTGGGATTCGGAGACTGGCGCGCTTCTACTGCTCTTATAACCGGCCTTTCCGCAAAGGAGGCTGTGGTAAGCACCATGGCAGTCCTTACGGGGGCCACCGACGTAGCTGCTCTTTCTGCCATGCTCATAGAGATATTCACCCCTTTGACTGCTTTTGTTTTTATGGTATTCTGTCTTTTGTACATGCCCTGTGTTGCAACTCTTGCCACTATCAAAAAAGAAATGAACGGATGGTGGCATGCGATCCTGGTGGTTCTTTTCCAGACCACCGTGGCATGGATAGTTTCATTTATAGTTTATTCTGTTGGAGGTATATTTATATGAAGTTTTATATAGTTGATGCTTTTTCTTCCGCCGCCTTCGGGGGCAATCCTGCGGGAGTTGTTATGATCCCGGAAGGAGACGATTTTCCTTCTGTTTCCCTGATGCAGAAAACCGCAGCAGAACTAAGATACTCCGAGACGGCATTTGTCAAAAAACTTAATGAAAAGGAATTTCACACAAGATATTTCACCCCTGCCGCAGAAGTGGATCTTTGCGGACATGCAACTATCAGTGCATTTTCTGTGATGCTTAAGGAAGGTATGATATCAAAAGAACATGAATATATGAATCATACTCTTGCGGGTGATCTTGAAATAGCAGCGCAAAAAGATTTTATAATGATGGAAATGGCTGTTCCCGAGCACATAAAGACCCTGAACGGGAAAACCGAGACTGAAACCCTTTTTCATATCATGGGCATTCCTGCCGGCGAAGTTTTTATTCAACAAAGCCCCGGAGATAAGAAAAAACTCCTTCCGATGATAATTTCTACCGGTCTTCCGGATATCCTTCTTCCGGTTTCGAGCAGAAATGCACTTTTTGATATTGATCCGGATTTTGATGCTCTTTCCAGATTTTCAGAGGAATATGAAGTAACGGGAGTCCATGCCTTCACCCTTGATGCGGCAGAAAATGATATCACAGCCCACTGCAGGAATTTTGCCCCCCTTTATGATATAGACGAAGAGGCCGCCACCGGAACTGCAAACGGGGCGTTGACATACTATCTTTTTCTTCATGATCTTATAAAAGACGGCCAAGACTCGGTTTTCATCCAGGGCGAATCCATGGAACGGCCCTCAAGGATATTGAGCCACATAAAAAAAGTGCCCTGCTATGAAAAAAACAGGGACTCAAAAAAAGATGATTTTTGTCTTAAGATACAAATAGGCGGCACTGGAATGATTCTTGCCGCAGGGGAAATATTTATTTGAGAATATCAGATAATATTTCGCGAAAACCTTCGGCGACCTTTGGAAGGACTTCTTTATTGACCATTTTCATTTGTTTTTTGCCTTCGCTGGTAAGTATTACCTGCCCGTTCTCGGGAAGGGACTGTACAGTGACCTTCTTTCTTCCGGGATAAGCCAAAACATTGAACCAGTCACTCCCATCAAGATGTATATAGGGTCTGTCTCTGAATTCAACCAGAGATGCTTTCCCATATTTTTCTTCGTTCCAGTTTTTTTCCACCAACTCTGCCAGTTCATTTATAGTTATGGTTTTATTGAGTTTTATTGATATAGGTCCTGCCATATATAATTCTCCTGTTTTCTTCAATAGCTACATGCCGTAATAAAAGCTACTTCCCGGTGCTTTTCCACCCAAAGAGTCCAAATCGAATTCTTCCATGATCTTTATATGATCCCTGATAAGCCTCTCTCCTCTGTTGCTTCTTGAATAAAGCACCAGCTTGGATTTTGTATTTTCTCTTGCTTTATCAATAGACTCCTCATATTCCGCCAAAAATATTTTCAGATCTTTTGCCCTTTTTTCTGCAAAGGATCTGCTCACAACAAGAATATCTGTCGGTATATGGGAATTATATGTTTGTTCCCATAGTTTGTCCAACTCGAGGGATTTTTCGGCATTTTTGATGCTTTTTACCGCTTCCGATGCATAGGGTTCCTGTAGTAGGGCCACCGTATAGGGATCTTCTAGTGCTTCCTGCACTTCCTTTGGTTTGGATACCCACTCGAAGATGACCCCATATTCTGTGTTTATGTATTTATCTTCAAGCAACTTCTTTAGGACATATTCTCCCGTCCCCCCTTGGTCGCATCCTACTATGGTCTTCCCCCTCAGATAAGAAATATCGTCATCGGGCATATTTACACCATTGGTAACTATAAAAAGATCTCCCATAACAACAGGGCTTACAGCTATAACATTTCCGTCTGTTTTTTCATAAAGCTGTGCGGCAGTGTTTGAGGATACAATTGCCGCATCAAAGTCTCCCCCGGCTATTTCCGCTTCTAGGGACATCAGGTCATCATATGTCCTTATATCATAATCACTTCCAAGAGAATCCAGGGTCTCAGTTGCTGCTCCTTCAATGGCCACTATGCTCACTTCCCCCGATAGTGTTCCTTTTTCTTCCGTTGTGTCTTGATCATCCCCGCATCCTGCTAAAAAAATTGACATCATAAATGCAGCAAATAAAACAAAAAGGGTCTTTTTATTCATTGGATCATCTCCTTACGGTCTCTTCCTGCGGTGACCGCCTTCAGCCACATTCATTCTTACTATAGCCTTTGTAATGGCGATTTGGGCTTTTGTTATCTCATTGGGATCATGCTCCTGTTCGCTGCAGAGCCAGGATTCCGCCTGTTCTTTTATGTTGATACACCTGTCTGTATCTATCTCATCAGACCACTCTGCTGCATCCGTATATATTATTATGCTGTCCTTAACATCCACAAAACCTCCGGAAACGGCAGCGACCCTGAAATCCTTTTGTCCGGCTTCCTGTATCCATAGTTCACCGTAATCAAGAAGCTTGCATGCCCATGAATGCCCCGCCATGAATCCTTCGTCTCCTAAGAGAGTCCTTGCTATGACAAGTTCCGTATCTCCGCTATAAAACCTTTTTGAAGGTGTTATGACATCAAGTTTTATGCTTTTAGCCATTCTTCCTGCCCTTTTCGTGTCGTTCAACGACTTCTTCTATTCCCCCTGCAAAGAGGAATAGATTTTCGGATATATCATCATGCTTCCCTTCAAGTATCTCTTTGAATCCCCTTACGGTTTCTTTAAGGGGCAGATATCTGCCGGGCGTTCCGGTAAACTGTTCTGCAACGCTGAAGGGCTGTGACATGAAACGCTGTATCTTCCTTGCTCTGTTAACGACCAGTTTGTCAGAATCAGATAACTCATCCATGCCTAGTATAGCTATTATATCCTGAAGATCTTTATATTTTTGGAGCACTTCCTGAACGCCTCTTGCAGTATTATAATGTTCTTCTCCTATTATGAGAGGATCCATTATTCTTGAGGTCGAATCAAGAGGATCTACCGCCGGATAGATACCAAGCTCCGTTATTGCTCTTGAAAGTACCGTGGTGGCATCAAGATGTGCAAATGTGGTCGCCGGGGCCGGATCTGTAAGGTCATCTGCAGGAACATATATTGCCTGAACTGAAGTTATGGAGCCCTTCTTAGTTGAAGTTATCCTTTCCTGCAGTGCTCCCATCTCAGTAGCCAGCGTGGGCTGATAGCCAACTGCCGAGGGCACACGTCCCAGCAAGGCCGATACTTCAGACCCCGCCTGAGTGAATCTAAATATATTATCTATAAAGAGAAGCACATCCTGTCCCTCTACGTCTCTGAAATATTCAGCCATTGTAAGTCCTGTAAGACCTACTCGCATTCTTGCTCCGGGAGGTTCGTTCATCTGTCCAAACACCATTGCCGTTTTTTCTATGACACCGGATTCTATCATTTCGTAATACAGATCGTTACCTTCACGGGTACGCTCACCAACACCGGCAAACACTGAAATGCCGCCGTGCTCTTTGGCGATATTACTGATAAGCTCCTGAATAAGTACAGTCTTTCCTACACCCGCTCCGCCGAAAAGTCCTACTTTACCGCCCCTTGTATATGGAGCTATCAGATCTATTACTTTTATGCCCGTTTCAAATATATTGGACGATGTGTCCTGCTCTTCAAAATCCGGAGCCGGTCTGTGTATTGAAGATACCTGTTTTGTGTTTACAGATCCTTTATCATCTATGGTTTCACCTATTACGTTAAAAAGCCTTCCCAGGACTTCTTTTCCAACAGGAACTTTTATTGAATCTCCTGTGTCAAGGGCTTCCATGCCCCTTCTAAGCCCATCCGTAGATGAAAGTGCAACGCATCTTACCACGTCATCTCCCACATGCTGCGCCACTTCTGCAACTATCCTCTTTTCACCAAATGGTATATTAATGGCATTAAGAAGTTCCGGCATTTCCTCCGGGTCAAATTTTATGTCGATAACAGGACCTATTATCTGATGTATGATTCCTTTGTTCACCTTGAACTACCTCCTATTTTTGAGCTTCTGAACCGGCTACTATCTCTATTATCTCATCTGTGATCGCCGATTGTCTCGCCCTGTTATAAAACAGCGATAAATCGCTTAACATGTCTCTTGCATTATCTGTTGCGTTCTCCATGGCCATTCTTCTGGCCGCATGTTCACATGTGGCCGATTCAACAACAGCTCCGTATATCATTATTTCAACATACTTGGGCACCAGATAATTGAATACTTCTTCCACCGAAGGTTCGTATTCAACTTCTTTGCCGTATCTCATGATGTCCGGATCCTTTTCCATTTCAAAGGGCAGCAGGGTCACATTTTTGACTCTTTGCTCGAGGGTACTCACATATGATGTATATATGAGAACGACCTCATCTATTTCACCGGAATTGTACATATCTATTATCGGCTCGCTTATCTCTTTAGTCTCAAGAAATGAGATACTTTCAGGGGGGGCCAGATATTCGTTCTTTATTTCATAGTTCCTCTTTTTAAAATAGTCTCTGCCTTTGGTCCCTATGGCCACTATAACAGGTTTCTCGGGATCGGACTTCATCTCTGCTTCCGCTTCTTTTATTATATTTGAATTAAAGCTTCCGCAAAGACCTCTACAACTGGTAACTATAATATAACAGGTGTTTACTATTTCCCTGTTTCCTATCAGATATTTGTCAGGCACCTCGGAGGCATTATTGAATACCTCTGCAATGGACTGAGTTATGAAGTTGAAATATTCATTTGTTTTTTCAAAAGTCGCCTTGGCTCTCCTCAGTTTTGCTGCCGAAACCAGTTTCATTGCATTCGTTATATGTTCCATGCTGGTTACACTTTTTATGCGTCTTTTGACATCCTGCATATCACTTGATGCCATTTGTTACTCCTTTTTCTTGGCCGCTTTCTTTGCTTCTTTTGCCGCTTTCTTTGCTTCTTTTGCGGCTTCTTTTTCAGCTTTTTTATCAACCTTCGTTTTATCTTCCGGCGCACATGCGCATTTGTCTCCTTTATCTTCAGGGTTATTCTTTTCCAGTATGGGATTTTCCGCTCTTGCCGAAAAATCTGTTATTTTTTTGAAGTCTTCAATAGCACTTACAAGAGCACTTTCATTTTCTTTTGAAAGCTCTCCTTTTGCCACAAGTTCTTTCCCTATCCGGGGATGGTGAGTGTCCATATGCTCATATAAAGCTGTTTCAAATGCCTGTATCCGCTCTACGGGAACATCCTTGAGATATCCGTTTACAGCCGCATATATGATCATTACCTGATGGTTTACCGGCAGAGGCTTGTACTGCCCCTGCTTTATGATCTCCATGAGCCTTTCTCCGTGATCAAGCCTGGCTTTTGTCTCTGCATCAACATCAGAACCAAATTGTGAAAAGCTGGCCAACTCTCTATATTGTGCCAATTCCAGCTTGACTTTGCTGGCAACTTTTTTCATGGCTTTTATCTGAGCATCGCCTCCTACACGGGATACCGATATCCCCGCATTGATGGCCGGCCTCTGTCCGGTAAAGAATAATTCCGTTTCCAGAAATATCTGTCCGTCTGTAATTGATATTACATTAGTCGGTATATATGCGGAAACGTCTCCTGCCTGGGTCTCTATTATGGGGAGGGCCGTAAGAGAACCTCCTCCCAGTTTATCCGAAAGCTTTGCCGCTCTTTCCAGCAATCTGCTGTGAAGATAAAATACATCTCCGGGATAAGCTTCTCTGCCCGGAGGTCTTCTAAGCAGTAGAGACATGGCTCTGTAAGCAACCGCATGCTTTGAAAGGTCATCATATATCACAAGAACATGTTTCCCCTTGTACATGAAATATTCACCCATGGCACATCCTGCATAAGGGGCTATGTACTGAAGTGGTGCCACATCGCTGGCCGTAGCAGATACTATTATCGTATTTTTCATTGCGCCCTTTTTTTCAAAAGTCTGTACGAGCTGAGCAACTGTAGATTTTTTCTGGCCTATTGCCACATATATGCAAATAACATCCTCGTCCTTCTGGTTAAGGATAGTATCGATAGCTATTGCGGTTTTGCCCGTCTGTCTGTCACCTATAATAAGCTCTCTCTGTCCTTTTCCTATGGGGATCATGGAATCTATTGCCTTAAGTCCGGTCTGAAGAGGTTCTTTTACGGATTGTCTCTGCAGCACGCCGGGAGCAGGGCTTTCAACAGGCCGGGTCTTTGTGGTTTTGATGGGGCCCTTGCCGTCTAAAGGCTGTCCCAAAGCATTTACAACTCTGCCGATCATTTCTTCCCCCACCGGCACTTCTACTACCCTTTTTGTGGGTTTGACGATATCGCCTTCTTTTATTTCCTCATCAGATCCCAGTATTACCGTTCCCACATTATCTTCTTCCAAGTTAAGTGCCATTCCATATATGCCTCCCGGAAATTCAAGAAGCTCTCCGGACATACAGTTGTCAAGTCCGTATACTCTGGCGATCCCGTCTCCTACCTGTATTACTGTACCGAAATCTGAAACATCAAGCTGGTTTTCGTAATTCTTGATTTGTTCTTTTATGACCGCACTTATTTCTTCGGGTCTTAAATTCATTTGATCTCCTCCTGCTTATCTCAGAATGTTTTCTAAATCATTCAGCCGCTTCCGCAACGAAGCATCTATTATTTTTCCGTTTATAAGGATCTTTACTCCTCCGATCAGGGAAGTGTCTGTTATGTTTTCAAGCTTGACCCTGCTGTCCATCAAAATTTCTGTTTTACTTTCAAAATCTTTTATCTGTTTCTTTGTAAGAGGATCAACAGAAAAAATGGTTCCATATGCAAAACCTTCTTTTTTGTTTACGAGACTCTTGTAGTATCTGACTATTTTTGGGTAGTGTCTTATTCTTCGTTTATCCACAAGAACATAAAGAAGATTGAGGACCTCCTTACAGATTTTGCCCTCAAAAATTTTTTTGAGGGCTTCTTTTTTTTCTTCTGCCGGGACTGTGGGATTATCAATAAATGCATTCAGCAATTTTTCTTTTTCGAGTACCGAAAGAACACCTTCGGCATCTTCAAGGATCTTGTCCTCTTTTTTCAGATCCAATGCCACCTGAAAAAGCGCGCTTCCATATGTCATATCAATGGTCAGTTCTGCCATTCCGAAGTACCTGCTCCTTCAATTATTTTATCCACTATCTGCTTTTGTTCGCCGGTTTTTTCTAAATCTTTTTCCATTATCTTCTCAGCAGCCATAACTGCCAGCATGCCCACTTCTTCTTTCATCTCAATAAGCGCTTTTTCTTTCTGTCTTTTTATTTCTTTTTCTGCTCTCATCATTATTTCATTTGCTTTGGCATTTGCCTCATCGATGATTTCTTTTGCCTGCTCGTCTGCCTTTACTTTGGAGCCTCTTATGATTTCTCTGCCTTCGCTTTCGATCTGTGCGATCTTTTTGCTGTAAGCCTCCAATTTTTCATCAGCTTTTCTATTGGTGGCTTCTGCCGAATCAAAAGCTTCCTTGACAGTGCTTTCTCTTTTCTGCACAAAATCATGGACTTTCTCAAAGAAGAATTTTCTCAGTATAATATAAAGGACAAAAACTGTTACGAGCTGCATCAGCAATGTCCAGTTGAAACTGATAAGCGGTGCAAATTCCATAGGCTGTCTCCTCCCTTCTTTGGCTTTTTATTCGTTTTCTCAGGCAAAAGGATTTGCGAAAAGCAAAACGATGGATACGATAAATGCAAATATACCTGTAGTCTCCGTTACTGCCTGTCCTACCAGCATTACCTGAAGCAGATCACCCTTGGCTTCGGGCTGTCTTCCAACGCCTTCTACAGCTCTGCTGGCTGCAAGACCCTGGCCTATACCTATACCAAGTGCGGCAAATCCGATACTTACTGCTGCTCCCAATGCGGAAAAGGCATAAATCAGAGCTTCCGGTGTTATTTGTGATGACATAATATTTACCTCCTAATAAAAATTGATTGCTTGTATGTCAATGTTCTTCATCGCGGGTCGCTATTTCCATCGTGATGAATACCATAGTCAACATTGTAAATATAAAGGCCTGAAGCACAGGCTCAAAAATATCAAAGAAAAAATTCGCCGGCAGAGGAATTACTGCGTCCAGAAGCGGTATTGGCAAATGCAGGGCTTCACTGGCGGTGGCCAATCCTTCAAGAAGCATTTCTATAACTATCACTCCGCCAAGTATGTTGCCGAAAAGCCGGAATGAAAGAGAAATGGGGAAGGAAAGCTGTTCTATTATCTTGAGAGGGAACATAAAGGGATACGGCTGAGCCATTTCTTTCATTTTTCCTATAAGTCCATAGCTCTTAAGAGCCTGTCTCTGTATCAGTACAAAAGTTATCGCCGCCAGCGCAAATGTGGTGTTTACATCGGCGGTAACAGGTCTCTGTCCGAAAAGTCCCAGCATATTGCTGAAAAGAACAAAGAAAAAAAGTGTTCCTATATAAGGTGCATAATTGATTCCCTTGGGCCCCATTGTTGCTTTCACCATATTATATACACCTTCAACGACGATCTCAGCTATGACCTGTTTGCCGTCCGGGACTTTTTTCATCCTTCTTGTGGCCCATAGTGCCAGAACAATCAAAATAACGGCAACAATTATACCAAAACAAACAGTATTTGTTATAAAAATGCCGTTATCAAATTTAATAACTATCTGAGGGCCTATATGCACTGCCCGTACCTCCTTGCCATCAGCCCTTTGGCTGATCGTTTATGTCTGCGGTTTCACCATCTTTCTTTTTCCTGAAAATCTTCGGGCTCAGGATGTGAATATAAAATATCGAAGTCTGTATTGTCAGGAATCCGGCGCCACAGCCTATCCCTACGATGTATGAGGATCTGAACGTCATATAAAGAACGACCCCGTAAATCAAAAATCTTATTACATAACCCAGAGTGGACCAGTAGGGCTTTCCTTTTTCAAGCACCCGTTTTGCGCAGAAAATCATTATATTGAAGTTAACGACAGCAACACAGGTCCCGATCAAAAGTCCGTAAACAAATCGTGTGCCGGGCCCCAAAAAAATCAGAGATATCAGTTCAAAAATACCTGCTGCAACAAGTCCATATAACAATATCCTGTTCTTGAATTTCGCAAACTCGTCCATGATATACTCTATTATACGCCGAAAAAAATAAAAGTAAACCTTTGTTAAAATTTACACGATTCGCTGTAAAAGCCTGAAAATCCGGGGTTTAGACCCCTCTCCCCGAATAAAAACAAATCAGAGCATTCCCCTAAAGGCATAATCTTTATGACCGGTTTCACCGGACACATTTGCTCTGATCAAATATTTTTTTGTTTTCCGACAAAAGCAGAGATCCTGTTTTAGATATAATATCTTTATTTGTCAAGCATTACTATTTTAAGACCTGCCTCTGCAAGCATCTCTGTTGCCATTTCATCAGGATATCCTTCTCTTACGACTATTCTTCTGATGCCTGCATTTATTATCATCTTTGCGCATATGAGACAGGGCTGATGCGTTATGTATATGGTGGCACCTTCTATGCTCTGGGGGTATGTGGCTGCCTGTATTATTGCGTTCTGCTCCGCGTGCAGGGCCCGGCAAAGTTCGTGTCTTTCTCCCGAGGGTATTTTCATTTCTTCCCTCATACACGCTCCCCGTTCTTCACAGTGGGGCACTCCCTTGGGAGCTCCGTTGTAACCTGTCGATATAACATGTTTGTCCATTACTATGGCTGCCCCCACCTGCCTTCTCAAACAAGTGGATCTTGTGGCTGCCAGTTCTGCCATTTGCATAAAATAGTGGTCCCAGTCGGGTCTTTCTTTAATTATGGTTCTTGCCATCATATTCTCCTTTGATAAAAATATCAGCTCAAAAAAATCGTAACATACCTTATATTAAATATCAATCAGTAATAGACCTCCGCCAGATAAAGTCCCTGGGGAGGAGCCGTATGCCCCGCTTTTTTTCTGTCCTTTGAATTTATTATCAAGGGCATTTCCAAAGGAGATATTTTGCCGTGCCCCACATCAACCAATGTACCCGTTATTATCCTTACCATATTATAAAGGAATCCGTCTCCTGTGATCTCAATTATTATTTCGTCTGCTTCTTGCCTGATCGAAAGACTTTTTACGGTCCTTACAGTAGTCTCTTTTTCGGTACTCCCCGCAGCCCGGAAACATTTGAAATCATGTCTGCCCTCTATATATGCTGCCGCTTTTTGCATCGCATGAAGGTCCAGCGGCTTTTCAACAAAATAATAAAAATTCCTTTTGAAGGGATCTCTTTGGGAGAAGTTCATTATCCTGTAAATATACTTTTTCCCTTTTGCATCAAAACGGGCATGGAAACCCGTTGGTTTTTCAAGGGCCTCTTTTATTCTGATCGATCCGGGCAGAAGATTGTTGAGAGCGTAGACCAGTCTTTCTGTAGGTATTCTAATATCACCTTCAAAACTGGCCATCTGCCCCATGGCATGAACCCCCGCATCCGTCCTGCTGGTTCCGTTTATTTCTGCTATGCCTCCACATAGTGTATTTATTGCTTTTTCTATCTCTCCCTGAACTGTCGGTACATCAGGCTGTATTTGCCATCCGCAAAAATCCGTTCCGTCATATTCTATTTTAAGAAGAATGTTTTTGTACATTTTTTAATCAAAAATACTGAATGTATTTTTACCTTTCCTTTTTGCATCATACATGGCTTTGTCGGCACGGGCAAAAAGAGTTTTGAAATCTGTTCCCTTTTCAGGACTCACAGCAACACCTATGCTGCAACTGATATTTTTTTCGTTGTCTATAGAAAGCCCTGATATTTTTTCGCATATTTGTGTTGCTCTGTATCTCAGTATCTCCCTGTCGGAGGTGTTTTTCATGAGAAAAAGAAATTCATCTCCGCCGATGCGTCCGACTATATCACTCTTTCTGGAAACTTCCCTGAGGATTTCTCCTATATTGCTCAATATATAATCTCCTGTCTGATGCCCCATGAAATCATTGACCTTTTTGAAATCATCAATGTCTATTACCATAAGACTGCACTTTTCCTCACGGCTGTAATAGTCAAGATAAAAGCGGCAGTTCTGGGTCGTTGTAGCCTTATTGAAAATGCCTGTTAGGGGATCCATCGCATTCATCCGCTGAAGCTGAAGCTTTGTTTTGTTGGCTCTCAATCTCAGATCAAGAACCATAAATGCTATCAGAATACCTGCCGCACATGCAATTGAAGACTGAAGCATATCAAAGGCAAACGGATCGCTGCCCTTGAACATTATTACAAATGAACAGAAAATTCCCTGAAAAGCCAGTAAAAGAAAAATGTATATTTTCATGGGCATTATGAAAACCAGAGGAAGGAATGTATATCCCAAAAAAAGAAATATTGCGGGAAGATCCGGGAAGGGGAACACACTTATGAATATGAAAAAACTCAGGACCATAACAGAAAAAACAAAGCAAAGAGCCTGGACCATAAAAAAACTTCCTTCTCTTTTCTGGAAGTATAACAGGCAAAAGATACAAAATACTCCGAAAACCACCACAAAAAAATTGTATGCTATGACAAGCTCCACAGAAGTAAAATCCTTCAAGACTACATAAAGATACATCATCAGGCCCATCAATGCTGAAATACTGTTTCTTCTAAGTAAAAAAATGTTGTCGTTCTTTATGTCTTTTTTGCAATTGGAAAAATATATCTTACTGTCTCTTATGAATCCCTTAAGATATCTCACCCTTTTATCCCTCCCATGCCTTGGCAACAGCTTCAGCCACTTTTTCTGCCACACCGGGCATAAATGCACTTGGTATTATATTTTCTTCCGAAATATCTTCTTCGTTTATCATACCTGCCAGTGCATATGCTGCGGCTTTTTTCATTTTCTCTGTTATTCTCTTTGCCCTTACTGACAAAGCCCCCTTGAATATTCCGGGGAATATCAGAACATTGTTTATCTGATTTGGGAAATCCGATCTGCCGGTGGCTATAACGGCAGCACCTGCTTTTTTTGCTTCTTCGGGCATTATCTCAGGTTCCGGGTTGGCCATTGCAAAAATCATGGGTGATCCCGCCATGGTTTTTACCATTTTCTGTGTAAGTGCCCCTCCTGAAGAGACCCCGATAAAAAGATCTCTGCCCGCCAAAGCCTCAGCAAGTTCTCCGGACAGGTCCTTTTTATTTGTTATACTCGCAAGTTTCTTTTTTGTTTCGTTAAGATCATTTCTTTTTTTATCGATAATGCCATGGCTGTCACATACAACTATATCCTCAATACCCATATCCATAAGCATTTTTGCTATGGCTGTTCCTGCGGCTCCCGCTCCGTTTATGACTGCTTTTATTTCCCAAAGCTTTCTGCCGGTAAGCTTTGCCGCATTTATAAGGGCAGCGGAAACCACAACTGCAGTACCGTGCTGATCATCATGAAAAACCGGTATCTCCAGTTCACCCTGGAGTTTTTCTTCTATTTCAAAACATCTGGGTGCGGATATGTCTTCAAGATTGATCCCTCCAAAAGTGGAGGAAATATTTTTTACTATTTTTACTATCTCATCAGGATCCTGGGTCTTTATACAAACCGGAAAAGCATCTATCCCTGCAAATTCTCTGAACAAAAGAGCCTTTCCGTCCATTACGGGAACAGATGCAGCAGCGCCGATATTTCCAAGTCCCAGAACAGCAGACCCGTCGCTTACAACCGCCACTGTGTTGCTTTTGTTTGTATATCTGTAAATATCTTCAGGGCATTCTTTGATTTTCCTGCAGGGTTCTGCCACCCCGGGAGTATATGCTGTTGAGAGGTCTTCTTTTGTCTTGACCCTCACTTTGCCTATTGTTGCCATTTTCCCCTTGTTTTTTTCGTGCATGATAAGAGAAGCCTTGTAGTAGTCCAATTTTTTTCTCCTTTATTTTATTTTGAATGAACTCTTCAGATCCACAATGCGGTTGAATACTTTTTGTTTTTCAGAAGTAAGGATTTTGTCAGCTATATAATATCCGTGTCTGAAAAACTGGTATCTTTCGCAAGGCATTGCATTTGCCACAGAGGCCTCTGCATAAGCAGTTGCTTCTCTGAGAGAATCCGCATTGATTTTTTTGCTTCCGTCATCTCCCTCTGTCATTAGATGGTCATAGTTCCGTATTTTGATCTTCAATGCATTTTTTGCATCCACCCAGTGTATCGTCCCTTTGACTTTCCTTCCGTCGAAACCGCTGCCGCTCCTGGTGGCAGGGTCATATGTACAATGCAGTTCTTTTATTGTGCCGTCAGGATTTTTTATCACATCATTGCATGTGATAAAATAGGCTCCTTTGAAGCGCACTTCATTACCGGGAAAAAGTCTGAAATATTTTTTTACCGGCACTTCTGCAAAATCTTCGCCATCCACATAAAGCTCCCTGCTGAAGGTCACTTTTCTTGTTCCCATTTCAGGCACATTTGCATTGTTTTCTATTTCCATTTCTTCCGTTTTATCTTCGGGATAATTTGTGATTATCACTTTTAACGGGTTCTCTACCACATTCCTGGTTTCTGTGGTTTTCTTCAGATCCTCTCTCACGCAATGTTCCAGGAGGGCTATATCAACAGTACTGTTGGACTTGGCGACCCCTATCCTTTCACAGAAATCCCTTATAGCTGCTGGAGTATATCCCCTGCGCCTTAATCCTGCTATCGTAGGCATTCTCGGATCGTCCCAGCCTTCAACATCTCCGTTTTCCACAAGGGATTTCAAAAGACGCTTGCTCATTACGGTTTTGGTTATATTCAGTCGGGCAAATTCTATCTGTCGGGGCGGTGTCTGCCACCAGCCGACTTCGGCGAGGAACCAGTCATAAAGCGGCCTGTGATCTTCAAATTCCAGCGTGCATATTGAATGTGTTATTCCTTCTATGGCATCTTCAATTGGATGTGCAAAATCATACATGGGATATATACACCACTTGTTTTTGGTATTATGATGGGGCACATGGGCTATCCTGTAAATCACAGGATCTCGCATATTTATATTAGGCGATGCCATATCAATTTTTGCCCTTAATACCTTTTCTCCGTCCGAATATTTTCCGGCTTTCATTTCTTCAAAAAGTTTAAGGTTTTCTTCTTTGCTTCTTTTACGATAGGGGCTCTCTTTACCGGGGTCTTTTAATGTACCCCTGTACTCACGTATCTCTTCCGCATCAAGATCACAGACAAAAGCCTTTTCTTTCTTTATAAGTTCTAAAGCGGCTTCATACATTTTGTAAAAGTAATCGGAAGCCCAGAGTTTTTTGTCCCATTGGAAACCAAGCCACTTTACATCCTCTTCTATAGAATCGATATATTCTTCGTCTTCCTTTACGGGATTCGTATCATCATATCTCAGATTGCATTTACCCTTGTATTTCCCGGCAGTGGAAAAATTCAGACATATGGACTTGGCATGTCCTATGTGAAGGTATCCGTTGGGTTCGGGAGGGAATCTTGTATATACTCTGCCTCCGTATTTGCCCGTTTCATTATCAGCATCGATAATATTATGAATAAAATTTGAAGTTATGTTTTCTTTTTCTGACATTGTTTTCCTCCGGTTATTATATGCCTGATTATTATATCACATTTTTCTCGGCTGTTCTTCAATAAATTCGCAGATACATGTTATAATTGTCCCATAAAAAGGAGGGATCTAATGACTTTAGGATACAGCAAGGACGGATTTTTGAAACTGCCCACTCCATTGGAGCGGCTTGAAGGGATCTCCCGGGATACCGGTGTTGATTTCTGGATCAAAAGAGACGACCTTACGGATCCCGGCATGGGAGGGAACAAACTGCGTAAACTCGAATACTTCATACATGATGCCCTGGATAAAAAATCTACCCTGCTGCTTACAACAGGAGCTCCTCAGACAAATCACGGAAGGCTTACTGCTGCCGTTGCTGCAAAATACGGTATGAAATGTGCCATAGTATCAATAGCCGATCATTCCGGCGAGATTTCCGGGAACATTCTTCTTGACCGTATGATGGGTGCTGAAGTTTTTATAAAAAGGCCGGAGCCGGGGATTTCAGACGGATCGCTTTTGTCAGAAACATTGGCAAAAATTACCCGGGACTACGAAAATCAGGGAGAAAAAGTTTACTTTGTACCAATGGGAGGATCCAGTGAACTGGGCATCCTGGGCTATTATGACTGTGCCAAAGAACTGGCATTACAGATAAAAAACAAAAGTATCAATGTGCCAAAGATATTTTGCGCCGTGGGAAGCATGGGCACATATATGGGGCTTTTCTGCGGTATCAAAAACGAAAATATCCAAATGGATCTTACAGGGATAGCCATAGCTCCCTTCCCCTCTGAACCTGCAGTTTGGGCCAGACGATATTTTAAAAAAATAAAAGGTTTTTACGGTAACCGGATAAATATTTCCGCCTCCGAAAAGGATTTTGATATAAACCATGACTGGACATACGGCGCATACAATAACCCCGTTTCCGAAGTAAGAGAAGCTATTTATTA
>Ga0209723_1001756_pt1 | contig 32079 bp, 48 predicted proteins | sample BiotimSIPDNA_2_FD_185750 | JGI IMG/M metagenome (GOLD analysis project Ga0209723, IMG submission 185750) | Anaerobic biogas reactor microbial communites from Washington, USA - Biogas_R2 time_0 SIP DNA (SPAdes) (version 2) | ecosystem: Engineered > Bioreactor > Anaerobic > Unclassified | place... | reverse complement strand
TAAGATAATATGTATAATTATCTTTTGTTGAGTTAGGAAGCCAAATATTTTCATATTTTGCACCAACTGAATATCCATTTTCATCACCTAAAACTTCTTGATCAGCATTATAAAGAGTTATACCGATATAACCACTCCATCTAATTTTTACTAATTGACCAGCTTTTCCAGTAAAAGAATAAAAAGAGGTCTCCCCCTCTCCAAATGATCCGACTTGATAAGTTCCTGGTTGAATTGCTACAGCAGTTTCAAAACTATCTCCACCTGCTGTTAAATTTTGAGCCTTTACTGAATTAGCACCCACAAAAACAAAGGCTAATCCGATCAGAATTACTAAAAAATTAATTTTTTTAAAGATTTTATTATTATTCATAAATTTTAATTTATTATTTAAAAATGTTATTAGTTTAATAATTCGACCTTTGCTAATATTATAGCATTATAATAAAATTGAGTAAATATTAGCCGAATTTATTAAACCCTTGTTTTTAAAACTTACTTATATTATATTGATAATAGAATTTCTATTAAAAAGCACTTCTTAAAGTTTTGTCTTTAAGTGGTGCTTTTTTCTTTAACTACATATTCAAGCTTATTTCTCAAAAATTATCCATAAATACTATTTTTTCTTTAGCAATCTTCTTTAATAATTTTGAACAGTTTTTTACATCTAGACTAATAACTCTAAATAATTTTCCTTGTTTATATAGATATTTAACTAAACAATAAAAATCACCATTACTAGACACAATAACTGCTTGATCGAAATTATTTAATTCTATCATTGTTTGTAACACTAAATCAGCATCAATATTTCCTTTTGGTTGCCCTTCGCCATTGAGTAAAACCGGTTTAAAAATTAATATTACCATCTATATAAAGACTTATATATTTTATATAATTATCTATTCCTAAAAAATAATTTATAAATTTAAAACATTATTAATTTAATAATTCAACTCTTACTAATATCATAAAATAAATTAAATAAATATTAGCTAAATTTACTTAAAATAAAAAAACCTTATTTCTCAACAAGGTTTTATTTAATAAAAATTATTTTTATTCGCAAAGAAATAATAATTCTATTTCACCTATTTTTAAAGATACTTCTAATTCATTTTGAGATGATGAATAAATTATTTCTCTAAGTTTCAAAAGGAATGATTTTACCTGAGGATCTTGAAAATCATCACAATTTTTGGGATTTTTAGTTAAAAAAGGAATATAATGATTTGTATTTTTCTCTATAAAAGAACTAAAAATAAATTTTTTTGTTTCTTCTATAAAAAAATATTTTTCATTAGAAACATCAACATTTTCAGCTATTATTTTAGCCGAAATTAAAATATTGTTAACAAAAGAGCAACCTAGAAGAAACTTCAAACAATTTAAGGTTTCTTCCTCTAATAATTCGGTATTCATATAAACTAGATGCCGACCAATTTTTTCCGTATCCCACTTTTTTATTACATTTTCGTAATAATTTAAATACAATTTCAAATAAGAACCACACAATTCATCTTTTATCTGATTCTTTTTAATTACATCAATTAACTCTTTTTCAGAGTCATCATTGTAGTTTAATAATACTAATAATAAATTTAATTGTTTTTTTGTTTTTTCTACAGCCTTTTCCAAAAATTTTATTCTATATCTTGTAATAAGATGTAAAATAACGACAAAAATAATACTTAAAACTATTAATATAACAATAAACTTTTCCATTTCTATACTATTTTATATTTATAATTAGGTTAATTACTAAACTTATTAAAAATATTAATAAACTTAGCTATTAACCTAATTTATCTTTGTTTTAAAGAACTAAACATATTACTTAATATGACATATTTATTATTAAAAATCAACCTACTTAATATTATTATGAACATTCCTATAAATTTCATTTAAATAAGCTTCGTGGTTATTTTTAATTTTATCAACTTTTTTCTTAAACTTATTTTTATAAAAAAATCTATTACTAAAAACCTTTTTAGCTGTTTTTAATAAAGCATTTGATTTTAAATCATCTAATTCAACTACTAATTCTGGGCATTTAATAAAGTTAGCGAAACTTTTATTTCTTAAATCATAAGCTAAATTTATTTCAGGAGTTAAAGCTCCAAAAGCCATCACACAAGAATGGAGCATCATACCTATTACTAAATCCATTTTAGAATAAAGATATTTTTGTTTACAGGGATGAAGATCAACAATTTTAAAAATGGAAAAATCAAGTTCTTTTATTATTTGATCTTCGCCGGGATGATGTTTTAAATAATAAATTCTAGCCCCATATTTTTTAATAAAATAATTAGCTACTTTTTTATAGGAATTCAAAATTTCTTTTTTGTAACGACCAAAACCTAACCAACCAGAATAATTTAAGTTTAAACCTATTTTAATAACATTAGAATCTAAATCAAATTCATCTATTTCAGATTTGGTCATCTGTTTTTCTTTTAATAAAATAGCTGGATCACCAATTAAACTTATCTTATCAGAAAAAGCTCCATTTTTTATTAAAAACTTTTTAGTATAATCATCTCTTAAACCAACTAATTTAGCTTTATCTACTAAATAAAGTAAAGAATTTAATTGATCACCATTTAAATCCTTAGCTCCTACTTCTTGTATATACCCAGTTCCAAAAATAAAGATAGGTTTTTTTATTTTAGCTATTATTTCTTTAGAAAAAGGAAGAAAATAATGATAAAAAATGCCACCACCACCAATAATAACAAAATCACAAGAATTTATCTTTTTAATATCACTAATACTTCCCTTGCTTAAAAACTCTATGGGAAAATCAAAAAAAATAACATCAGCATTTTTTTTCAAAAGCAAATCTTTAATTGACATGACAATAGCTACATCTCCTTTATTCTTTGTATCCCAAACATGAATATGGGCTATTTTTATTTTTTTCATTAGAATATAAATTATTTTTAAATTTCATTATTATATCTTATATATTAATAATTAATTTAATTTGGTTTTTATAAAATTATTAAAATCTTTAACTCTTTTAATTTGCTCAGGTTGTATTAAAAAAGGTTCAACATCCTTAGATAAAATTTTAAAATCTAACTTCCGACAAATATCTAATATTTTTTTAGAAAATTCATTTTTTTGAAGAGAATAATTTTTTTGGATATAAGAAAAATTTGGTTCAGTTTTTCCATAGAGATAACTAACATCATAAAAATCTCTACCTTTTTTTCGTGGACGACCAATTATTGTCATTAATTTTTGAGATAAAGCAATATCTATTGGATTAACTAAAATATTTCTATAAACATTAAATTTATTTAAAACAAAAACTTTAGTAGGAAATATTTTTTTTCTTTTAACAGTATCAATTCTAACTAAAATTTTTTCAGTTTCTAATTTACTTAAATCACTATCAATTAAAATTCTAGGAAATTTAATATAACAATGAAAAGCACCTTTCTCAATAAATCTAAATTCTATTATAAATCCTTTTAATTCCATATCTCTAACAACCTCCTGCATTAATTTAGTAAAATCAGAAAAAGATAAACCATGATTATCAAAATCTAAATCCTCTGAAAAACGATTACCACTATAAACCATACGAATAGCCGTACCACCAATAAAAATTAAATAAGAAGATTTTTTTTGTTTATAAATAGAATCTAATAATTCGTATTGTAAATACTCAACTAAAATATTTCGAGGATAAACTAACTCTAATCCTGAATATTCTTTTTTAATCTGTTCAAAAATTAACATAAGGTTAATAAAAGATTAATCATTTTATCTAATTTTTTTATACTAAATTCTTCGAGATATTTATTTATTTTTTTTCTATCCATCTTTTTAATTTCTTGAAAATTAAATCTCAAGCTTTCTAAATCTTGTAAATTATTTATTTGTCCTAAATTAAGATAAAAATAATCTAATAAAGCTTTTTCTGGTTCAGCTATTAAATATTTTCCGCTTTTTGTACTTACAGAATTATAACCAAAAAATAATTTAGAATGAATATGACGATAATAAAAATTACCAAAATAATTATTAATTTTACGATTAATTTTAGTAGTTACGGCCGTATTAGAATAAACCATCTCTGGAATTATTCCATAAATATTTAAAGCTGTTTCTAAACTAATATAACTAGGCTGATAAATAAAAAAAGATATTTCTTTTGAATCTATATTCTCAGCTTGATCCTTAAAATAATAAAAACCCTTTTTTAGCTTACCAATATAACCATTTTTTTGCCAATAAGAAATTTGATAACTATAAACTCTAAGCTTTTGAATATAAATATCTAAAACACTAAAATAAGGTTTATTGATAATATTTTTAAAATCTTGGTATTTCATTTGATTATTAAATTTAATAATTTAATGAAATTATAGCATAAATAAAAAATATAGTCAAATAAAGTAATCTATATTATTTATATAATAAATAATACTATTTAAATTACTATAAAATAAAAATTATTAGATTAAAATAATTCTATTTATTCAAAAATAATAAAATTAAAAATACTATTAGGATAAAAACAAGAATACTTGCTCCAGTATACAATAATAATTTAACTCCATCTTTCTTTTTACCATCAATATAAAGCATGACTGGTTTAGCTAAAACTAAAGAACCAGTGATTAAAGCCGAAAAAACAAAGATCAATAAAACTAAAATAGGTGCAATTAATTTTTGATCATCTTCTCCAAACCAATCATTAGCTTTATTCATAAACGCCGATAAAAGAAAAATATATACAAAGACACCAACAGCTTGGATTATTCCTTGTAATATTAATTTTGATTTTTTCATAAATTTAAAATTACATTTAAATTATAAACATTTTGATTTTTTATTTAATTCTCGCCAATTATTTTTAAAATACTCTAATTTTAAAATTGCTTGTTTTACAAAATCCTTAATAACTTTTTTATCAATATCACCAATATCTGAATATTCTAATTTTCTAAAAAAGAAACTATCACCAGCTATCAATTTTTTATTCTTATCGTCCAAAATACCACCAAAATGGAAAATTAAATTAATACCTTTTTTTGTTTGAGCAATACCACAAATCCAATGATGATAATTACCTAAAAAACTATAAGTTAATCTTCCCCATTTAATTTCACAAGTAATTTTTTTATCCACCGATTCTATTACTTCTGCTAATACTTCCACCATTTTTTTAAAATTTGGATTTATTTTACTTATATACATCTTTTTAACGTCAATACTCATATTATATTTTTAATTAAAGCATTAAATAAGCTATTAAAAGATAAACTAAAACACTTAAAATATCTTGAATAATAGTAGCTATTGGACCGGAAGCAGTAGCGGGATCTAATTTTAATTTATAGAAAATAAAAGGAATTATTAATCCTGTTATAATAGAGGTCATGATAGCAAAAAATAATGATACCGCCAAAACAATACCTACTAAATATTCACTATAAATAAAATTAACTAATAAAGAAAGTAAAAAACTAATTATCAAAGCTATGAAAAAAACAACCCGAGTATGTCTAATTAAATATTTAAAAAAATTTAAATTATGATTTAAAGCTAAGTCCCTAATTATGAAAGCTTGCATTTGAGAACCAACCGCTGCTGACATATAAACTACTAAAGGTATAAAAGAAGCTAAAATAATATTTTTATTCAAAACTCCTTCAAAACTAGAAACAACAAAAGCTGAAAAAAGACCACCGAATAAACCAACAATAAGCCAAGGTAATCTAGTCTTTAATGATTTCAATAAAGAAAAAGAAAATATATTAGTTTCATGAGGAGCATTATGAAATACACCTCCTAAATGTAATAAATTCTCCATTGATTCATCATATAATATCTTTAAAATAATATCGTTAGGAATAACACCTAATAAAAAACCATCATCATCAATAACTGGAATAGCCTTTAAATTTTTTTCTAAAGCTAACATAGCCACTCTTTCTTTATCAATATTAGGGAGAACACTAACCAATTCCGATGAAATTAAATCTCTAGCCAACATTTCTTTAGAAGCTCCAAATAAATTTTTAATGGAAATAGCTCCTATTAATTTATTCTCTTGAGAAACTACATAAATATAATTAATAGTAGAATATTTATTAATATTTTTATTAAAAATATCTTCCATTTTTCCAACCATGGAAGTCTCTTTTATAACCGGAACATTAGTTATCATTAAAAAACCGGCTGAATCTTTTTTGTATTTTTTATCATTATTCATATATTCATAATTTAGCATAAAATTGGTTAAAAAACAAAAAACCAGCATAAGCTGGACACTCGGGTCTTCCGATACTAAATATTCTTGGCGGGCTACTCGAGTTAAGTACCACCACATAGCAATATTATAAGGGGTTTTTAAATGTTTTTCAATACTGAATTTTAGGCACTCGGGTCGCTGTTCTATTTTTAAAATGTTACAAAATGTTACGTTTATTCAACAATTTTAATGTATCATTTTTGTAACACTTTTAACTCAAATACTCCGCCTTAAAAACCAAGGAGAAACATCTTTGACCTATTTCTTCAACATAATTATAACCTGTATTATAGCAAAAAATATTAAAGCAATAGAAAAAATAGTTGTGGTTTTGCTTAGTTTTTGCACCTCATTTTTTAAAACGCATATTTTGTCTACTAACATTGGATTTTGATATGGACCACTTAATCCTTCCATTGATTTAATAAACCCCTTTTGATCTTCAGATAATTCTTTAGAAAAGTTTACGCCTGAGCTATGTTTAAATTCTTTTTTCCTTTCCTCCATAAATATTAAAAATTATATTTTGATAAAGTAAAAATTATAATTATAAAAAGAGCAAGAACAAAAACTTCAACAATCTTTTTATAAAAAGCATTTATAATATCTGTAATAAATTTCTTTAAAATAATAAAAATTTTGGATAAAATTAAAAAAATAAATCTAAACGGCCACAAAATAAAATTAATGATCACGCTAGACCAGTCAATCTTATTATTATAATAAAAAGTTTTCATACAAGTAAATTTATTTTAAAAAGTCATAACTATTATAATTATCCTTAATTATTTTCTTCCAAGCGGCTGTTTCATTTTTGTCACTAATATCATTTTTGTGATACATCAATAATATTCTAAACTCATTTTTCTTTTTATCCAGGGACGCTATATATCTATTACCTGAAGCTTTTCTAGAAAATTTTGTGCCAGCTATACGAAAATCAGCCTTAAAAATAGCAATACTCTCGCAACAACTAATTAAATCAATATGATCAGTTTTTATAAATTCATCAAAACGCTCCAGCTCTAACAATATACTTCTTATAGTAATGTCCCAAGAGTTTTTATACTTTTTAGAAAACTTTTTAATATAATGACTCTTGGCAAATTCTTCAATTTTAACAATATAACTAATAGACATACTCTGGATCTTCTTGAATAATAAGCTCGTAAGGAATTATTTCATTTTCTGAACATAATTTAAAGGGTAATTGTCCATGAGTAAAATTAACTATATCTCTAGTTTTTTTGGTTTTCCATTTTTTGGCTATCTTCTCAATTAAATCTTGCTCTTGTTTTTTTAGCTTTTCCAGAGAAATTCTCTTCGAAGTTTTGTTTTCACTAATCAAGATAACGTCACTCTCTTTGTTGTCTCTATTTATTCTACCTTCCTCCTCTAATTCATCTAAGGCGCGAAAATATGAATCAGGAACTGGCCCATATTTAATACGTCGATATTGCATACCACTCATACTCTCCATTTTCTCATAAAACCAAGAAAAGTCAGCTAGATATAATAATTTGGCTAATTTGGTTTTTGGCACCTTGCCGTCTCCATTGGAACTAAAAAATCTCAAAAAAGAGAGAATCATTTCTTTGTACTTTTCATAATCGGGAATAACTCCTGTTTCCATATCCTTTAAACTAATCCCAAAAATATTAGAAATTATTTGGGCCTCAGATAAGGATAATTCTTTCTTACCTTGTTCCACGGAGATATATGAAGGTCTGGACATACCTAATTTGTTAGCTATTTCCTGTTGAGACATTTTCCTATCCTCTCTAAGTGATTTAATAAATTGATTAAGCTTCTTAGCCATATAATTATAATTAATATTATACTTATATTATAAATCATTTTAAAATATATGTCAATAGTTCTGTCTTTATATTGTAAAGATACTTGACATTTATTTTTTTATTTGCTATATTGTAAAAGTCATTATCCAAGAGAAGAAGAATTAATAGAGCAATTGATAAAACTATTTGATAAAATAGAGCTAAATGATTTTGGAGTAAAGGTTAAATTTGAAGAAGAATTAAAGAGGTTCAATAAGTTTCAAAAAGGAGTGCTTGGTATTTCAAACAAAAAACAACATCACGAGGATGTTGAAATGAAAACTTATGCTATTTATATACTAAAACACGGAACAAAAGAAGAAAAACGAGAATTGATGAGTTGTTTTAGGAGTAAGATAAGAATTACTAAGGGGGTTGTGACAATTGAAAAATAAAATTAACTATTTTTATTATCTTTTTCTATATCAATTAAGGCTTTTCTAATGACTGCAACAAATTTATCCCAATCAATTTTACTTAAAAACTTTTCTTGATTATTTTTAACAAGCAAATCTTTAACAAAATTTTCTAATTCGTCTAGCTCATTTTTAATATTAATTCCCTCCTCTGTTTTTAAAAAGCAATCTCTTTGATCTTTAATATCGTCGAAATTATTATGCCCATAAAAAGGTTTAGTTAACTCTGTTATGGCCAATATTTTTTCTTTAATCTTGTTTTTTATATTTTCTAAAAACACAACATCCTCTTTATTTTCATAATAATCCGAAAGATGTTTAGTTAAATAATCCCAACCCAACTCCCAAGCTCTTAATTCTTCTTTATAGGTGGTATTAAAATCCTCTCTATCGGGCTCTAATCTATTTTTCTTAACTAAATGTCCTAATTCATGAGACGCCACAGCAAAAGTTATAGCTTCATCAGATTGAGGCGGAAGATATAGTTTATCCTCTTGCCAATCAGCCATCGCCCAATGATATTTATTAAAAAAGGGGTTATCTTTTATTTTCTTAGATGCTAAATCAGAGCTTATGATTTCTATCTTAGGCTCTTTTTCTTTTTTTTCATTGTTTATTTGTTCAAATTTCATAATTTAATTTTAACATAAAACTAACTAAAAAACAAAAAAGTTCGAATCCCTTAAAGGTTCGAACTTTTGAAGATTTTAGCATCTCAGAAACCTCAATAAAATCAAGGCACTCGGGTCTTCCGATACTAAACATTCTTGGCGGAGAGTAAGAGATTCGAACTCTTGATACCTTTCGGTATACACGCTTTCCAAGCGTGCGCACTAGACCGCTATGCGAACTCTCCTAAAAACATAGATATAATTACATACTTCTATATATTTTTCAACACTAATTATATTATTTTTCTTATTATTTCAATTAATTCATTCATCTTCTTTAAATCTCCATCTTTTATTTTTATTTTCTCTAAATCTTTAAAGTTTGATTGTAAAATTTCTTTTTTAAAATTTATTATACTCCTATCTATCTTTATAATCTTAGTCATTGAAACATTCTTTGTTTTTAAACAATCTTGACATAACACTTCTTTATCAAAAAAATTAAAATAAATACTTTCTTTATTACAAACTGAACAATTAGAAAAATCAAAATCATAACCTAAAATATCTAATAATTTTAATTGAAAAAAAATTAAATATATTTCTGCTTCCCTATCTTCATCTTTTAAATTATTTAATTCAGTTAAGAAATCTTTTAAAATTAAAAAAATATTATAATCAGCTTGATTTTGAAATATTAATCCATTTAAAAAATTAATACCCCTCCCAGCTATATCTATTAAATAATAGTTTGTTTTTATATTAAGAAAAGAATCTTCTGAAATGGCACTACCTATATAGTCTCTTTCCCTCCCTTTTATAATCATGAGATCAATAATATTTAAGGGTTCTAAATGCCCAACTAATTTAGCTTTAGGTTTTTTTAATCCTTTAGCTAATAAACAAATCTTACCAAAATCTAAAGAATAACAAGAAATTAAACTATCATAGTCATTACAATCTCGACGACTTAAAACAATGGCTTTAGTTTTTATCATAATTTCTATCTAAAAAAACTTGAAGAATTATCATAGCTGATAAACTATCTCGTCCTTGTTGTTTTATGCCCTTAACAGTTAAAGTATCAGCCTGAACACTACTTAAACGTTCATCTATAAAATTAATTTTAATTTTCTTTTCTATTAATTTTTCTTTTAATATTTCTACAAATTTCATAAACTTAACATTATCAGTTTTATCCCCTGACATTTTTTTTGGTAACCCTATAACTAATTCATTAATTTCTTCTTCTTTAATAATTTCTAATAATTTAGATATATTTTCTATTGTTTTAAAAGGAGTGGCAATATTATTCTCATTATCAGCTATAGCTAAACCTATTCTTTTTTCACCCCAATCAATACCTAAATAATTTTTCATATTATTTCTCGGTTATTATTAAATTACCTTTATTTAATATGGCCACAGAATGCTCAAAATGAGCACTTAAAGAATTATCGGAAGTTAATATAGTATAGCCATTTTTAGACACCCTAACACCATATTTTCCCTGATTAACCATTGGTTCTATAGCAATTACCATTCCTGATTCTAACAACTCATTTTCAGGCGAATTTTGGCCTATTTCAAAGTTAAAAACATTGGGATCCTCATGGGCCATATAACCAACTCCATGACCTACCATATCTCTTACTACACTAAAACCATTCTTTTTTACATAAATCTCTATTGCTCTACCAATATCATTTAAAGTATTCCCAGCAATAGCTTTAGATAAACCAATATCTAAAGCTTGTCTAGTAATTCGTAATAATTTTTTAGCTTCATTATTTATCTTTCCAACTCCTACCGTTCGACAAGTATCAGTAAAAAACCCACCATTTTTAGAATAAGGGTTAAAGGGACGATTATTTTTTTCAGCTTCTTCTTTAGTTTGTATTGGCCATTCCATACCAATATCTAAACCAATAATATCACCTGATTTTAAAATACGACCAGGCAAGGCTGAACCATGAACAACCTCATTATTTATGGAAGTGCATAAAGCGGTAGGAAAAAAAATATCATCACCCATATCATAATCTTTAAAAGCCGGTGAACCTCCTGATTCAAGAATTAATTCAACAGCCATTTTTTCTAATTCAGCCGTAGAAATTCCTGGCTTAACTTCTTGACATATTTTAGATAAAATATTAGCCAAAATCTTACCTCCTTGACGTAAAATATCTATTTCATCTTTTGTTTTTATATATATCATAAATTTAAATTATATAACAATTATACTCATTATTAAATAAAAAAACAATAAAAAAGAATTGCTTTTAAACAATTCTTCTTTAATATATTTTAAAAAATATTTTTAAACTCCATCATAATCTCTCATAGTAATCTGAGCTTCAATTTGTTTAACTGTTTCAATAACTACTGATACTACGATAAGTAAACTGGTTCCTCCAATAGATAAAGCAGCTACTCCAGTAAAATATTTTAAGATTAAAGGTAAAACAGCAATTAAAGCTAAAAAGATAGAACCAGTTAATAGTATACGATGACTGATGTATGATAAATATTCACTAGTAAATCTTCCTGGTCTAATTCCCGGAATAAAGCCTCCTTGTTTTTGAAGATTCTCGGCTATTTGATCTGGCTTGAAAATTATTTCGGTATAGAAATAAGTGAAACCTACAACTAATAAAAAGTAGGTTATGCCATAGAATAATTGATTATTAAATAAATTAACAAACCAAGTAGCAGCATTAGCTAACCAAGCTGATTTAGCTGAAACAAAAAATTGAGCAATCATACTAGGAAAAACAACAACTGAAATAGCAAAGATGATTGGAATAACTCCAGCTGAATTAACTCTCAAAGGTAAATGAGTTGATGTTCCTCCGAAAGCTCTATTGCCTCTTATTTGTCTAGCATATTGTACTGGAATATTTCTTTGTCCTTCGTTTATAATAATAACTCCAACAATAGTTATTATAGCTATAATTGCAAAACCTAATAACATATATACTTGTGATAAATCAAAAGTAATTAATATTTGTTGAACAGCTGAAGGTAAAGCGGCAATAATATTAGCAAAGATTAAAAGAGATATTCCATTACCAATCTTTTTCTCAGAAATTAATTCACCTATCCACATTAAGAAAATAGTTCCAGCAGTAACAGTTATAATTATTGAGAATAAATCAAAAAATCCAATATTACCTAATATAGCTGATGATGATCGACGAAGTAAAGTAATCATTCCGTAAGCTTGAATCATAGCCAAAGGAACAGTGGCCCATCTAGTCCAAGAATTGATTTTTTGTCTTCCAGCTTCTTCTTTTTGCATTTCTTCTAATTTAGGAACTACCATACCTAATAATTGAAATATAATAGACGAAGTAATATATGGACCGATACCCATCATAACAATAGAAAAATTATCCATACTTCCTCCAGAAAATATATTTAACATTCCTAAAATTTGATTAGAAGAAAATATTTGTTTTAAAGCTGCTAAATCTACTCCTGGAACTGGAATATGAGCAAATAAACGAAAAATAGCCAACATTAAGAAAACGAATAAGATACTATTTCGTAAATCTCTTATTTTCCAAATTTTTGTTATTTTTTCAATTATGTTCATATTTTATTATTTATTTTCAATTTGTTTTTTAACACTTTCACTAAATGAAACATTTTCAAATTTTAATCCTTTAGGAATTATTATATCCTTACCTAAAATCTTTACAGCAATATCTTTTTTATTAACCAATTTCTTTTCAAATAATGTTTGAAGACTAACTGTTTCATTATCTTTAAAATATTTATTAATTTGAGAAATATTAACCACCTGCTTTTTAGCTTGTAGAGATCTAAAACCACGATTTTTTGGAAGTTTTAATAAACTTTGTTTCATACCTAATCTCTTTAACTTTTCTCGGCTAACTCCCGCTCTGGCCTTTTGTCCCTTTAAACCTTTACCACTATAATTTCCTTTTCCAGAAGAATTACCACGACCAAGTCTCTTGCCTTTTTTTATAATACCTGAACTTTTTTTTATATTACTTAATGAAATAGCCATATATTTATATTATATTACTTATATTATTTTTATCTTCCTTAACTATTTTCTCCACTTTCTTTTCATTATTCTTTACTGTTAAACCTCTTAAACTTTTCAAAGCTAAAATAGTACATTTAGCATTATTAACTTTATTATTGGTTCCTAAAATTTTACTAGTAATATTGTTAATACCAGCCAAATCCAAAATAACTCTAACCACTCCTCCGGCTATAACTCCTCTACCTTGAGCAGCTGGTTTAATTAATATTTTAGCTGAACCAAATTTATTTAAAACAGCATGAGGAATAGTATCATTAACTATCGGTACAGTAATAACATTCTTTTTTGCTTTATTAACCGCCTTATTAACAGCCAAAGTAACATCAGCTCCCTTACCTAAAGCTATTCCAACTCGTCCTTTTTTATCTCCAATTACTATACAAACTCTAAAGCTCATTCTTTTTCCACCCTTCATAACACGAGTAACACGAGCTACATCTAAAATTCTTTGTTCAAATTCTTCTTTAGGTCGTTCTCCAAATTTTTTTCTACCAGCAAAATCTTTTTTCTTTTTAAAATTAGAATTTGGTTTATTTATTGAGTTTTTTTCCGAAACTGATTCTTTGTTCTCAGTTTCCACCTTTTTTTCCTCTGACATAATATTTTTTTATTTTATATTTAAAAATTAAAAGATTAATCCTCCCTCTCGAGCTCCATCAGCTACCGCTTTAACTCGTCCATGATATTTATATCCTCCTCGATCAAAAACAGCTGAAGTAATTTTCTTTTCTACTGCCTTTCCAGCTAAGATTTTACCTAATTTAAAAGATTGATCTATTTTTTTATCTTTATTATCTTTTTCTATTTCTTTTATTCCGGCGCTAACTAAAGTTTTTCCACTAACATCATCAATTAATTGAATATACATACCTTTATTGGAACGAAAAACACTTAAACGAGGTCGGTCTTTAGTACCTTTTATAGTAGAACGTATTTTTTTATGACGTCTAGCTAATTTTTTATTTTTTTCTTCTATTCTTTTCATATTTTAAAATATTAATTATTTAGCAGCTGCTTTTCCTGCTTTTCGTCTAATTATTTCATTACTATATTTAATTCCTTTTCCTTTGTATGGTTCAGGTTTTCTATATTTTCTGATTTGAGCGGCTACTTCTCCAACTAATTGTTTATCAGCTCCTTTTACACTTATAGTATTACCTTCAACACTAGCTGAAATTCCATTTGGTAAAACAAATTCTATTGGATGAGAAAAACCTAAATTCAAATTTAATTTATTACCATTAACCGCCGCTTTATAACCAACACCTTTGATTTCTAATTTCTTTTCATAACCAATCCCTGCTCCAATTACCATATTATTTATCAAGGCTCGGAAAAGTCCCCATAACGAATTTTGTTTTTTATCTTCAGGATTTTTAACTTTTACTACAACTTCATTTTCTTTAATATCAACAACAACATCAGAATGAAGTTTCTGTTTTAATTCTCCATTTTTACCGCTAACAATAATAATATCCTTATCAATGTTAATTTTAACACCTTCTGGGATTTGTATTGGCAATTTTCCTAATCTTGACATATATCTTATTATTTTTTGAAAATATATTTTATACTTTCAAAATATTTAAAAATTAATAAATTTCACAAATAAGTTCTCCACCTATTTTTTGTCTTTGAGCTTCTTTACCAGTCATAATTCCTTTGGAAGTTGAAATAATTGAAATTCCAAAACCATTTAAAACCTTACCGATACTATTTCTATCAACATAAATTCGACGACCAGGTTTACTGATTCTCTTTAATAATGTAACTTTTGACTTACCATCTTCTCCATATTTCAAAACTATCTTGATTTGATCAAATTTAAATGCTTTATTTTTCTTTAAATCTTCTCCACCAGAAATAATACTAACACTAGAAACAAAACCTTCTTTTTCCAAAATTTTAGCAATATTAAATTTTACTTTACTCATTGGTAAGACAACCTCTTCCTTTTTAACTAAAGAAGCGTTTCTTATTCTTGTTAACATGTCTGCTATTGGATCTATCATAATATTTTTAATTTAAAATTGAAAATTATTTTAAAGGTTGAAATAATTTACAATTTGTATATTTTATATTTTTTATTTTACCAACTTGATTTTTTTACTCCCGGTAAATCTCCATTATCCGCTAATTCCCTAAAACAAATACGACATAAATCAAAGTCTCTCATATATCCTTTATTTCTTCCACAACGCCAACATCTATTTATCTTCCTAGTTGTAAATTTTGGTTTTCTTTTTGCTTTTACTATTAACGCAGTTCTAGCCATATTATTATATTAATTATTTTTTATTTTTTTCTTCTTTCTTAAAAGGAAATCCGGCCAAACGGAATAATTCTAAACCTTCAGCTTTATTTTCAGCACTAGAATTTATAATTACCTCCAAACCATGAATATTATTGATATCTTCAACCCTGACTTCTGGAAAAGCAGTATTTTCTTTAAAACCAATGCTTAAATTACCTTGTTTATCAACTGATTTCTCACTGATTCCTCTAAAATCTCTAACCCTAGGAAAGCTAACATTTATCAATTTATCTAAAAAATCGTACATTCTTTTCCCTCGTAAGGTTACCATAGCTCCAATAATCATACCCTCTCTAATTTTAAATGAAGAAATAGATTTTTTAGCTTTAGTATAGACAGGTTTTTGACCTGAAATTGCTATTAAAGTCTTTTCAATATTAGAAATAAAATCTTTTTCTTTAGAATGACGTCCAAAACCAACATTAATAACTACCTTCTCTATTCTAGGTACTAAAAGATTATTGGTATAGGAAAATTGTTCTTTTAATTTAGGAACTATTTCTTTATTATATTTTTCTTTTAAATTCATATTTGGATAATTTATTTATGAAATTTTTCTAATTTATTCTAAGGTCTCTTGACACTTTTTACAAATTCTAAATTTTTTAGTAGAATCATCATCACCTTTTACTGTCTTATACCCAACTTTAGTATCTTTACCACATTTAGGACAAATTAAAGCTACGTTAGAAATATTTATCAATCCTGGAAATTCTATTCTTTGTCCTTTTTCACCTCTTTTTTGAGGACGTAAATGTTTGATTAAAATATTCAAACCTTCTACACTAACTCTTCCTTCGTTAGGAAAAACTTGTAAAACCTTTCCTGTTTTACCACGATCTTTTCCATTTAATATTTTTACTTTGTCATTTTTCTTTATTTTCATATTATGAATTATATAATTATAAAACTTCGGGAGCTAAGGATGCTATTTTAGTAAAACCAGCTCTTCTAACTTCACGAGCAATCGGACCAAAAACACGGGATCCCTTAGGTTCTTTTTTTTCTTTATCAATAATCACACAAGCATTATCATCGAAACGTAAATATGATCCATCCTTACGACGAATTTCTTTTTTAGTTCTAACAATTACTGCTCGAACAATATCACCTTTTTTTATTGGCATATGAGGTGTAGAAGATTTAACCGAAGCCACAATAATATCACCAACATGAGCATATCTCTTTCTATAACCACCTAAAGTTCTAATACATAGAACTTCTTTGGCTCCAGAATTATCCGCTACTTTTAATCGACTTTCTGTTTGTATCATATGTTTAAATATTTAAAAATTAAATAATAAATTAAACTATTCGCCATTTCTTATCTTTACTAATAGGTCGACATTCAACAAAATTAACCTTATCACCTACATGGCAAGAATTATCTTTATCATGAACCTTATATCTTTTACTAACATTATATCTTTTACGATATTTAGCATTAATCTTAGTTCTAACTACCTCTACTACTACTGTTTTATCATTTTTATCACTTACTACAACTCCACTAAATTTTTTTCTAATAATAGTTTTTGGTTTAATATTGGTTTGTTCTTTATTTGAATTAGCCATATTTATATATATTATTTTTTATTTTCTTTATTTTTATTTATTAAAGTTAAAACTTGAGCAATATTTTTCTTTGTTTTTCTAATTTCTCTAATATTCTTTAATTGCTTACTAGAATCTTTAAAACGAAAATCCCGTAATTTATCACGTAAATCTGACAAAATATTTTGTAATTCAGCAATAGTTTTTGTTTTTAATTCTTTGAAATCCATATATAATAATTTTAAATTTTAATCTTTTTTTATAAACTTACACTTTACTGGTAATTTATAGGCTGCTAAAGTTAAAGCTTTTTTAGCTAATTCTTCACTTAAACCATCTAATTCATACAAAACCATTCCCGGTTTTACTGGAAAAACATAATGATCAACTCCACCCTTTCCTTTTCCCATTGGAATTTCTCCACCTTTTTTAGTAACTGGTTTATGAGGAAATATTCTAATCCAAATTTTACCACCTTTTTTTGTGTATTTAGTTATAACTCTTCTAGCAGCTTCAATTTGTCGAGAATTGACCCAACAAGCTTCCAAACTTTTCAATCCATAAGCACCAAAATCAACCTTTGTTATACTGGTAGCTTTTCCACCTCGTGAACCTTTATGTGATTTTCTATATTTAGTTTTCTTTGGCATTAACATATATTTGTAAAAAAATTAAAAATTATTACTTTTGTTCCTTATTGAAAACTTCCCCTTTATATATCCAAATTTTCAACCCAATACTTCCATAAGTAGTATGAGCAGCTCCTCGAGCATAATCAATATTAGCTCTTAAAGTACTTAAAGGAAGTTTTCCGGAAGTTAATTTTTCAGTTCTAGCTATTTCAGCTCCATTTAAACGACCAGATACAGCTACTTTAACTCCTAAGGCTCCAGCTCTTTCAACCCTATTAATAGTTGTCTTCATAACTTTTCTAAAAGGAACACGTTTTTCTATTTCTAAAATCATCGATTGAATATTTATTTGGGCACTTAGATTTGGATTTTCAACTTCTTTTATATTTATATTAATATTATTCAAACGAATTTCCATTGGATTGGATAAAAATTTATGAAGTAAAGTCTTTTTTAATTCCTCTACACCATTTCCTCCTCTACCGATAATAACTCCGGGACGAGCAGTATGAATATCAATATTAATTTGACCGGAATTTCTATTTATTTCTACTTTATCAATTCCAGCTTCTTTAAAATTCTTAATAATATATTTTCGAACTAGAACGTCTTGCTTAACATTTTTTATATATTTTTTATCAGAAGCAAACCAGGCTGATGGCCAAGTATTTATAACGCCTATTCTTACTATTTTTGGATTTATTTTTTTACCCATAAATTTATTTAATATAATTATTTATTTGAAATTATTTAACCAGCTTTTCTTCTAAACACTTTTTTAGCAAACCCTGTTTTACTTTCATTTTTTGTTCCCTTGCCCTTTTCTAAACTATGATCTGTTGTTTCTATATCTTTTTTTGATTGTCTACTTAAATCATCTAATTTTACTGGAGCTTCAATCTTACTTTCTTTTACTTTCTTTTTTCCACTCTCTACTATTTCCGCTAAAGTAACATAAACATGACTCATTCTTTTTCTAATAGTAGTGGCTCGACCATGAGCTCTTGGCATCCATCTTTTTAAGGTTTTACCATCTTCTACTCTTATTTCTTTTATAATTAAATTATTTTTATCTAAATCAAAATTATTAACAGCATTAGATACAGCTGAATTTATTAATTTTAATACTGGATGAGCTGATTTTTTATTTAAAAATTTTAATTGATTAATTGCTTTATTAACTTCTAAACCTCGAACTAAACCGGCTACTAATCTGGTTTTTCGTGGAGCAATTTTCAAATGTTTTAAACTGGCTTTTACTTCCATATTTTTATTTAAAATTATTTTTAATATTATTTTCCTTTAGCTTGAATTTTGGCCATTTTTCCTCCATGTCCAATAAATTTTTTAGTAATAGAAAATTCACCTAATTTATGTCCAACCATATTTTCAACTATATAAACTGGAACATGAGTTTTACCATTATGAACCCCAATAGTAAAACCAACCATTTCTGGAGTAATTGTGCAAGATCTATCCCAAACTTTTATAATTGTTTTATCATTAGGACCCATAGCTTTAATTTTTTTCAATATTCGTGGATTTACATAAGGTCCTTTTTTTAAACTTCTTGACATATTTTATTTTTTAAAAATTATATATTATTTTTTATTTACTCTTCTTTTTATTATCAATCTATTAGAACGACGTTTCTTTCTAGTTCTTACTCCTAAGGCTGGTTTTCCCCATTTTGTTTTAGGTCTCTTTAAACCAATAGATTGCTTTCCTTCTCCACCTCCATGAGGATGATCAACTGGATTCATAGCTGTTCCTCTAACTGTTGGTCTAATACCTAAATGTCTCTTACGACCAGCTGAACCAATCTTAAGATGAGCTTTATCTGGATTACTTACTTGACCAACTGTACATAAACATTCTTTTTTCACTAATCTAATTTCTCCTGAAGGCATTTTAATCTGACAATATTTTCCTTCAACACCCATTACATGAACTGAATTTCCAGCTCCTCGAGCTATTTTTCCTCCTTGACCCGGATCTAATTCTACATTATATACAGCTATACCAGCTGGAATAAACTTTAATGGCATAGTATTACCACTTTTTATTTCTACTAATTCTTTAGAATTTACTATTTGATCTCCAACTTTTAAATCAACTGGAGCAACCATATATCTTTTTTCTCCATCACGATAAATAATCAAAGCAATACGAGCTCCACGATTTGGATCATACTCTATAGTTTTTACAGTAGCTGGAATATCAAACTTATCTCTTTTAAAATCTATTAATCGTAAAAATTTTCTAGTACCACCACCACGATGTCTAACAGTTATTTTTCCTTGATTATTTCGTCCACTTCTCTTTTTCTTTATTACCATTAAACTTTTTTCGGCTTTAACTTTTTTAGTTAAATCGGAAAAATCATCATAAGTAGCATGACGTCTTTTAGGTGTATTTGGTTTTAATTTTTTTATTGCCATATTTAATTTATATAATTTATATATTTATAATATTAAACTCCCTCATAAACTGAAATAGTATCACCCTTTTTTAAAGTTATTACTGCTTTTTTAAAATCTTTTCTTTTACCGGTAATACGACCTCTATTAACCTTTTTACCTTTAATTTTTATTATATTTACACTTATTGGTTTAACTCCATAAACTTCTTGAATGGCTTTAGCTACTTCAATTTTATTAGTATCAATACCAACCATAAAAACATATTGATTACTTGATCCTAAATTAGTAGCTTTTTCAGTAACCATCGGTTTTATTAAAACTCTATAGGCTTGACCAGAAACTTTTTTAGCATCTTTTTTCTTCATTTCTCCACTAGCAGTGTACAGATCTTTCATGCTTTTTTCTTCCTCCGGTTTACCAATATCTTTCTTCTTCTTTTTATCATCTTTGGTATCTTTAAATATTCCCATATATTTATAAATAATTAATTTTTATTTGTATATCTTTTATTAATAGTATTAACAGCCGATTCAGTAATAATTAAATTTCTATACTTTAATAAATCTACAATATTTAAATTTTCTAAATTGATGATATTGAAACCAACTAAATTTCTGGCTGATTTAAAAATCTTTTCATCTTTATTATCATTAACAAATAATACACTTCTTTTATTTTTTTTATCTTTTTCAGTTGAAAATATTAATTCTATTTTATTAACAAAATTATTAAAAACTTTTGTTTTAAAATCGGCCATTTCAAGCTTATCAACTACCACCATATTTCCATTTGATAAACGATCTGATAAAACCATAGTTAAAGCCTTTTGTCTCATTTTTTTATTAATCTTTTTACTAAAGTTACGATCTTTTCTTGGACCAAAAGTTACACCTCCACCAATCCAGATAGGGGAACGACTTGATCCAGCTCGAGCTCTTCCGGTTCCTTTTTGTTTCCAAGGTTTTTTTCCTCCACCTCGAACTTCAGCCTTAGTTTTAGTATGAGCCAAAACTTGTCGATCGTTAGAGGTTTGACAAACCATAGCTTGATGAACTAAATCTTCATTTATTTTAACAGCAAAAACATCATCAGCTAATTTCAATTCACTGATAATATCTCCGTTTTGATTATAGATGTTTGTTTTAACCGGCATATATTTTAATAAATAAATAATAAATTATTTTTTCTCTTCCGTTTCAATTTCCGATTCAGAAATAGTTGTATTTTCTTTAACTTCTTCTACTTTATTATCTGTGTCATTAGAAATATTTTCTTCTGATTCCATAACAACTTTATCTTCAGTTTTTATTGATTTATCTTTTACAACTAAATCCCCATTTCCTTTTATTACTAATAGTCCTCCTTCACATCCTGGAACAGCTCCTTTAATCAGTAAAACATTATTTTCTAAATCAATTTCTACAACTTCTAAATTTTTTACAGTAACTTGATCACCGCCCATTCTTCCTGGCATTCTTGTTCCTTTAAAAATACGAGCCGGACCCTTAGCACCAACAGAACCCGATGTTCTTTCTTGATCTTTATTACCATGAGTACTTTTATGACCACTAAAATGATGTCTTTTTACCGATCCTTGAAAACCTTTACCTTTAGAAATTCCAGTAACGTCAATAATATCACCTTTTTTGAAAGTAGAAACATCAATTATTCCGCCAATATTTATTTCTGGCTTTAATTCAGAAACTCTAAATTCTTTTATATGTCTGGCATTTTCTTTTTCAATTCCAGCTTTTTTTAAATGACCACGAACCGGTTTAGAAATATTTTTAACTTTCTTTTCACCAAAAGCTACTTGTATGGCTTGATAAGAATCTTTTTCAGTATTTCTAATTTGGGTTATATAGCAAGGACCAGCTTGAACTTTAGTTACAGCTATAACTTTATCATTATCCCAAACTTGGGTCATATTAACTTTTTTTCCTAGTATAAATTTCATATTTTAAATTTTATAATTTAATTAAAATAAAAAAACCGGTCTAAACAAAACCAGCATAAAAACAAATAAATAAACTAAACTAAAAAATCAATTTATTATATAAATGTTATTCTGTTGAATTTTGCCTCCGACAACATCTAACTTCAATTAAAGAACTTTCTTAATAATATTATTAAGAGTTTCTAAAAAATAAGTTAAACATTTTATGTTTTAAAAAATACTGTTTTATTCTAATCCATTTTTATCTCTAAGTCAACCCCTGCTGGTAAATTTAAGTTAGTCAAGTCTTCAATAGTCTTAGTTGATGGTTCAAATATATCAATCAATCTCTTGTGAGTTCTGATTTCATATTGATCCCTGGCGTTCTTATGAACAAAAGTAGAACGATTAACGGTATACTTTCTCTTCTCAATAGGTAGAGGCACAGGTCCTGAAATCTGAGCATCAGTTCTTCGAGCAGTTTCCATAATCGTTTTAGCAGCTTGATCAATAATTTTGTGATCAAACGCCTTAATCTTTATTCTGATTTTTGTTTTAAAATCTCCGCCACTAATCTTAACGGATTTGTTTTTATTATCGGCCATAAATTAATTAAAAATCTTCCCTTTTTTAAACTGACAAAAAAGATAAGATGAATTTTGTTAAATAAACATAATAAGTCCGTTCTAATTAAAGAACGGACCTAAATATTTACTTAATAATCTTAGAAACAACACCAGCACCAACAGTTCTTCCTCCTTCACGAACAGCGAATTTTTGTTTTTCCTCTAAAGCAATAGGAGCAATTAATTTAACCTTTAATGTAACTGTATCTCCTGGCATAACCATTTCAACTCCAGCTGGTAATTCAATTTCACCAGTCACATCAGTTGTTCCGATATAAAATTGAGGTTTATATCCTTTAAAGAATGGTTTATGTCTTCCACCTTCTTCTTTACTCAATACAAAGATTTGAGCTTCAAATTCAGAATGAGGAGTTATTGTTCCTGGTTTAGCTAATACTTGACCTCTTTCAACTTCATCCTTTTTAGTTCCACGAAGTAATAACCCAGCATTATCTCCAGCTTGACCTTGATCCAATGATTTATTAAACATTTCAACTCCAGTAACAGTTGTTTTCTTTGTATCCATTAAACCAATAATTTCAACTTCATCCCCTACTTTAATAATACCTCTTTCAATTCTTCCAGTTACTACAGTACCACGACCTTCAATTGAAAAGATATCTTCAATAGGCATTAAGAAAGGTTTATCTAAATCTCTTTCTGGTGTTGGAATATAGCTGTCTAAAGTATTTAATAATTCCATAATAGGTTCAGCATCGGCACCGCTTGGATTTTCTAGAGCCTTTAAAGCACTACCACGAATAATAGGAGTAGTGTCTCCAGGGAATTCGTATTTCTTTAATAAATCACGAATTTCTTCTTCAACTAAATCAATTAATTCCTTATCTTCAACCATGTCGCATTTATTTAAAAATACAACAATGTAAGGAACACCAACTTGTTTAGCTAAAACGATATGCTCTCGAGTTTGAGGCATAGGACCATCAGTAGCACTAACTACTAATATAGCTCCATCCATTTGAGCAGCACCGGTAATCATGTTTTTTACATAATCAGCGTGTCCCGGACAATCAACGTGAGCATAATGACGAATATCTGTTTCATATTCTTGATGAGAGGTAGCAATAGTAACACCTCTTTGCTTCTCTTCTGGGGCGTTATCAATATCATTAACTCCCTTTTTAGAAGCTTTTAAACCCTTGGCATTAGCTACAGCTAAAATTGCAGCTGTCAAGGTTGTTTTTCCATGATCAACGTGGCCAATAGTACCAACGTTTACATGGGGTTTACTTCGTTCATATTTGTCTGCCATTTTTTTGATCTTACGACCCCTCAAGAGAGGGTTATCTGCCATGTAAGGCAACCAATCGTTTAAAATTAATTATAAATTTTTATTTAAACAACTAAAAATAGTTAAACAATTAACTATTTTATTATATTATTTAATAAATAATCACCAATTATTCTTCCGACTCTTCTTTAACTTCCTTAGGGATTTTCCAATTATTCTTAGAATTTCTTAACAAACTATCAGAATTTATACCATTATCATTTTCAGTGCTTTCAATTTTATCAATTATTTTTTTATCTGTCAAGTTATTATCGGACAGATTTAATAATTTTTCATACTGCTCTAAGGTCATAACTACAAAAGAATCCTCCGGTTCACTATTATCAAAAACAATAATACGATCCCCAGTTTTTTTTGATAGATTTATTACTTGCTTTAATTGCTTAGACATATTATAAAATAATTAATTCAAACCATTTTGAATTTAGAATTATATCATAAAAAAATTAAAAAGCAAGAGGATTAATCCTTTAAGCAACGAACCGAAAAACCGAAAAGACGACTATGGGTTGTTCTTACCAATCCGTAATCAGCTAAATATATAAGACGATCCCAGGCAAGATTATTATCACCGGCATTAATAGATGATGACCAAAAATCAGCTATATCATTTAAATGAATGTAACCGGGGTGAGTATAGCCGGCCGGTAGAGAGTTAAAACCACTGGTATTATTAGTTGAAGTATTATTACCGGAAACACATGTTCTGCTATCATAAATCCAATAATTAGATGATGATATGGCTTTAGCAATGGCATTATTTAATCCTTCACATCGATAATTGGGATTGGAATTAATAATACCAGAAAAACTTGTCCATTCCGCATCACTTGGTACGTGCCAACCGTCTGGGCATATTCCTTTAATATTAACTTCTTCATATTCATATTGTACAGTTTCATCCCATTGATAAAGTCCTCCATAAATATCACAATACGATTCGGAATTTCCGTAACAATATTTTTCAATAATAGAATTATCAGATTGATTTGCTGTATTAGCAATAACCTCTCCGACATTCAAATTCTCACTCATCCAACATTGGTTTCCCAATTGGATGGTGGTGTAGGATTGATAATCTCTGGTGTCCAACAGATATTCTCCGCAAGTCCATTCTCCCAAACCTCTGGGTGAGGCTATCACTTCTCCGGAAGGCAGAGAACCGACATTGTTGCTGAGACAGAAATTGATATTATAGTAAGTATTGTTGTTGGAAGTGGAATAGATATAGGAAGAGGTGGAACAGTCTCCGTCCAGGGTAGCGGGGGGATAGGGTATGGTTTCCATATAGGTTACGGAATTGGATGATAGTGTTTCTCCGGGTATTAGAGTAGCGGGATAGCTACTATTATCTTGATAATATAGTTCTAGGGCTATTTGTAATTGTTTAACATCTGATATCCTTTTGGCATCTCTAGCACTACGACGTGAATTTTGGAGAGAGACGACGGCTAGGGCGGTTAATATGCCGATAATGGCTATTACTACCAATAGTTCGATGAGGGTGAAGGCGGGTTGGTTGTGGTGGTTGTTGTTATTACTATTTATTTTCATTATCATAAATACTGAATTTATTAACATTATTATAAGGAACAAACTCCATCTTTTATTCCTCCTGGATAAGCACATTTTAATCCAGCTGTATAATTTTCAATATTACCTTCTAAACAAAAATTTAAATAATAAATCTTATTACTACTATCATAAATATATTCATAAGTAGTCAGAGAACAACTAGAATTAACATATTCTTCATTAGCCGGAATTTTATCTAAAAATATTTTACCTGTTTTAGGTCCTACTAAAGGGCTAGAAAAATTTAAATCTTCAGGATAAATACCTTCAAAAAATTTATAATTTTCTAAAACTATTTGTAATTCGGTAACATCACTTAACCTTTTATAATCTCTATTATTTTTCTTTACTTGAGAAAAATAAACAGTTGCTAAAGAAGTAATAACCCCTATAACAAAAATAACCACGATTAATTCAATTAAAGTAAAAGCTATTTCTTTTTTTATTTTAAGAAACATTGATTTAGAAATTAATTAATAATTTTAATAACAAAATTATAACATAAAAATATGTTAAATACAAAAACAGAGATGATTATTTATTCATCTCTGTTTTTTATAGTATCAACTTATTTTATTTCCCAGCTTTTTCTTTTATTTGTTCTAAAATATTTCTTGGTACTTCACTGTAATGAGAAAATTCCATAACATAATTAGCTCTTCCTTGACTCATAGAACGAAGTGAAGTAGCATAACCAAACATTTCAGCTAAAGGAACTTTAGCTAAAACAACTTTAGCATTTCCTCTTTCAGTCATTTCTTCAATTTGTCCTCTTTTAGAATTTAAATCACCAATAATATTTCCCATATATTCTTCTGGGGTAGTAACTTCAACTTTCATAACTGGTTCTAAAAGTACTGGATTTCCTTTTTGACAAGCATCTTTAAAAGCAAAAATAGCTGCCATTTTAAAAGCTATTTCTGAAGAATCAACTTCATGATAAGAACCATCATAAACAGTAGTTTTAACATCAACCATTGGATAACCAACTAAAACACCACTTTGCATAGCTTCTTTAACACCTTTTTCAATGGCTGGTATATATTCTCTAGGAATAACCCCACCTTTTACTTCATCAACAAATTCATAACCTTTACCTGCTTCTTGTGGTTCAACTCTAAGATAACAATGTCCATATTGACCACGACCTCCTGATTGTTTAGCATATTTATGTTCAGCTTCCGCTTTTTGTTTTATAGTTTCACGATAAGAAACTTGGGGATTACCAACATTAGCTTCCACTCCAAATTCTCTTCGCATACGATCAACGATAATATCTAAATGTAATTCACCCATACCAGAAATTAAAACTTGTCCGCTTTCTTCATCACTTTCTACTCTAAAAGTAGGATCTTCTTCAGCTAAACGATTTAAAGCTACACCCATTTTTTCTTGATCAGCTTTAGTTTTAGGTTCAACAGCAATTTTAATGACTGGCTCTGGAAAAGTAATAGATTCTAATAATACAGGGTTTTTCTCATCACATAAAGTATTTCCTGTTGTAGTATCTTTCAATCCAATAACAGCAGCAATATCACCAGCTTTTATTTCTTTTATTTCTTCACGATGATTAGCATGCATTCTAACTAAACGACCAACCCTCTCTTTATTACCAGTAGAAGAATTAATTATATAGGAACCAGAACTTAAAACTCCACTATAAACTCTAACAAAACATAATTTTCCAACAAAAGGATCAGTAGTAATCTTAAAAGCTAAACCAGTGAAAGGTTCTTTTTCGTCAGCTTTTATAATTATTTTTTTAGTTTCATCTTTAATATCAGTAGCTGTTATATCACCAATATCTAAAGGTGAAGGTAAATAATCACAAACAGCATCAAGAACTAATTGAATTCCAATATTTTGTAAAGCAGTACCACACATTACTGGATAAATACCATTAGAAATAACTCCAGTTCTCAAAGCTTTTTTTAAATCCACCAAATCTAATTCTTCTCCGTTCAAATATTTTTCAGTTAAAATATCATCAAATTCAGCAATTTTTTCCACTAATTCATTTCTATATTTATCCACTTTTTCTGTCATATTAGAAGGAACTTCAATTTCAATTATTTGTTCTCCAAAATTACCTTCAAATTTATAGGCTTTTTTGGTTAATAAATCAATCATACCAATAAAATCATTCTCGGATCCAATTGGTAATTGATAAGCCATAGCTTTAGGATTCAATCTTTTTTTGATTGATTCTAAACTCATGAAAAAATCTGCTCCAGTTTTATCCATTTTGTTAATAAAACAAATTCTTGGAACATTATATTTATCAGCTTGACGCCAAACAGTTTCAGATTGAGGTTCTACTCCTTGTGAAGCATCAAAAACAGCCACCGCTCCATCTAATACTCTAAGAGATCTTTCTACTTCAACAGTAAAATCAACGTGACCAGGAGTATCAATAATGTTTACTTTATTATCTTTCCAGTAACAAGTAGTAGCAGCTGAAGTAATAGTGATACCTCGCTCTTTTTCTTGTTCCATCCAATCCATATCGGCAGCTCCATCATGAGTTTCACCAATTTTATGTTTTTTTCCGGTATAAAATAAAACTCTTTCAGTAAAAGTTGTTTTACCAGCATCAATATGAGCCATGATCCCGATATTTCTAAATTTGTCTAAACTATAATCTTGCGACATATAATATTTTAATTAATTTAATTATTATCTAGAAAAATGAGCAAAAGCTTTATTGGCTTCAGCCATCTTATGTACAGTTTCTCGTTTCTTTACGGCATTACCTTCACCGTTAGAAGCATCTAAAATTTCAACGGCTAATTTTTCAGCCATTGATTTTCCTTTACGAGCTTTAGCTGAATCAATAATCCAATGACAACCCAAATAAAAACGTCGTTCTCCTCTAACTTGAAAAGGAACTTGATAGTTAGCGCCTCCGACTCTCTTACCTCTAACTTCTAATAATGGAGACACTTTTTTTAAAGCTTTATTAAAAATGTGGCGAGGATCATGTTTAGTTTCTTTTCTTATAATATCAAAAGCATCATACACTATTCCCTGAGCCACTGATCTTTTACCATCTAACATTATGTAGTTTATAAATTTAGCGATATTTTTATCACCATACTTTAAATCGCTTTCAACTTCTCTTTTAGGTGCTTGTTTACCTCTCATATTTTTTTAAATTGTCAGCTATAACAATTTTAAATTATTATATTATAAATTAATTATTCTTTAGGTTTTTTAGTTCCATAACGACTTCTTCCTTGTCGTCTTTTTTCTACTCCTTGAGAATCATAAACTCCACGAACCACTTTATATCTAACTCCCGGTAAATCCTTTGTTTTTCCTCCTTTAATTAATACTATAGAGTGTTCTTGTAAATTATGTCCCATACCTGGAATATATGAAGTTACTTCCATTCCATTAGATAAACGAACACGAGCTATTTTACGTAAAGCTGAATTAGGTTTTTTAGGAGTCATAGTTGTAACCTTAAGACAAACTCCTTGCTTAAAAGGAAATCCTTTTTTAGTTACTTTTTTCTTTCTATGTAAAGAATCCAAACCAGTTCTTAAAGCTAGGTTTTTCTTTCTTTTAACAGATGATTTTCTTCCTTTTTTTATTAATTGATTAATAGTTGGCATAAATAATTTTAAAAATAATTAAAAAAACATAAAAACCCAGTGGGCCTTTATTATAATACAAATAAAATTTATCAAAATATTTAAAATAAGTCAAGGTTAAAAACAATAAAGATTAAAAATAATAATAAACTAAAAACAATTTCTTTTTTAGAACAATAATTAATAAAGCCAGTAATATTTATTCTTTTTATAGGAAACAAAGGAAAAAGAGGCGAACTATCAATAGCATCTAGTATTAAATGACCTAAATAAGCTAATGAAAAAACCCAAGCAAAATGAAAACCGATAAGACAAGCTAAAACTGATAAACCAATCCAAGAAAAAATATTATGAAAAAAACAACGAGAACTATCTTTAGAACTAGTTGTTCTTTTTAAAAATTTTTTTAAATTAAATAATTCCCCATCTCTAAAAGCTGGCCATAAATGATCAACATCAATTAATAGGGATCCGGCTAAAGCCACTGGATAATCTCCTGTGGCTTTCCCTATAATCAATCCTAAAGCTAAATGAGTTACTCCATGCATAAAATTATCTTATCCCTGTTAAAAAAATTAAAGAGTATAGAATGGGATACATCAAATATTGAAAAAAGCCAAATATTAAAAAAATAAAAACTATAAACATTCCCCATTTTTCAATAGAAAAAAATTTATATTTTAATCTTTCTGGTAAAAAATTTAAAATAATTTTAGAACCATCTAAAGGTGGAATTGGAATTAAATTAAAAATAGCTAATAATAAATTTAAAAAACAAAAAATAATTGACATTAAAAAAATTACTACTAAAATATTTCCTGACATTAAAGAAAGAATAGAAGTTGTGTCATTTGATAAATAATAACTCAGTAATTGAGATTTTAAACCATTAGTTAATGGTAAAAATCTAGCCATAAGACCAAAAAAAGTAGCTAAAATTAAATTAGAAATAGGACCACTTAAAGCTACTTTCAAATCTCCATATTTTTTATCTCTTATTCTGGTTGGATCATAAGGTACTGGTTTAGCCCAAGCTAATAAAAAACCACTACCACTTAAAATAAAAAATAAGGGTAAAAGAATAGAACCAAATATATCAATATGAGGAATAGGATTTAAGGTTAAACGACCCAAATCTTTAGCAGTGCTATCCCCTAATCTATTAGCCATCCAAGCATGTCCATATTCATGAATGATTATAGAAAATATTAAAATAATAACTGATAAAACAATTATAGCCATAATTATAAATTAAGTATTATCAGTATAACAAATAAAAAAGTGATTGGCAAAAGTTGAACCCCAACAAAAAAAATGATACCATATCCATATAATATATACTCATGAAAACAAACAATAAACAAAATAATAACCAACCCGCCTTCACCCTCATCGAACTATTGGTAGTAATAGCCATTATCGGCATATTAACCGCCCTAGCCGTCGTCTCTCTCCAAAATTCACGTCGTAGTGCTAGAGATGCCAAAAGGATATCAGATGTTAAACAATTACAAATAGCCCTAGAACTATATTATCAAGATAATAGTAGCTATCCCGCTACTCTAACACCCGGAGAAACACTATCATCTAATACTATTACCTATATGGAAACTATACCCTATCCTCCTACTACTCTAGATGGAGATTGTTCCACTACTTCCTACATCTATTCTACTTCTAATGATTATACCTACTATAATATCCATTTCTGTATTAGTAACAATATTGGTTCCTTACCAGCCGGAGAAGTAGTAGCCTCTCCTAGAGGTTTAGGCACTTGGACCTGTGGTGAAAGATTATTAGATAATAGAGATAATCAATCTTATGCGACAGTCCAGATAGGTAGTCAATGTTGGATGCAAGAGAATTTAAATATTGGGACTATCAAATCAGATGCAGCTACTACTACCGATAACGGTATTATTGAAAAATATTGTTATGACGATGATGATAGTAATTGTGGTATTTATGGAGGACTATATCAATGGAATGAAGCTATGAATTATGTTGAAACTGAAAGTGCTCAAGGTATTTGTCCAAGTGGTTGGCATATACCAACTGATGCTGAATGGACAGAATTGACAGGTTATATTAATTCTAATATTAGTTATCGTTGTGATGGAACAAATAATTATATTGCTAAATCATTAGCATCAAATTATGGTTGGATTCCTGATACTGCTACTTGTGCAGTTGGTAATAATCAATCAACTAATAATGCTACTGGCTTCAATGCTTTACCAGCTGGCTATCGTGATCTTAATAGGTATTTTGTTAATAAAAGCCGTAATGCAGATTTTTGGGCATCATCAGGTAGTGGAGAATCAGCATATGTTCGTCTTATAATGCACGGTAGTATCTCTATTTCTAATGTCTATGATAAAAAGTTTTATAGCCTTTCTCTTCGTTGTCTAAAAAATAATTAGCTATTTTTTTATCTTGCCTTATACCTCAAAATAGAGTAAAATATAGTAGCGAAAGCGTTTTTAGACGCTGATTTTAAATTATGAATGATATTAAGATCGATAAATTTGAAGGTCCTCTTTCTTTGTTATTAAAAATAATAGAGAAAGAAGAGTTGGATATAACTTCAGTTAATTTAGCTAAAATAGCTGATGAGTATTTAGAATACATAAAAAAATCATCTAATATACTACCAGAATCAATGGCTGATTTTTTATTAATGGCCACTAAACTTTTATATATTAAATCAAAAGCTCTTTTACCTTATTTATTCACTGAAGAAGATCAAGAAGAATTAGAAGATTTAGAGGAAAAATTAAAGATGTATAAAGATTTTGTTGATTTAAGTAATAGAATTAAGAAGATAATTGGTAAAAAGAAGTTTTCATTTTTTAGAACTTCAATTAAGAATAATAAGCGTTGGT
>Ga0209723_1001754_pt1 | contig 32125 bp, 25 predicted proteins | sample BiotimSIPDNA_2_FD_185750 | JGI IMG/M metagenome (GOLD analysis project Ga0209723, IMG submission 185750) | Anaerobic biogas reactor microbial communites from Washington, USA - Biogas_R2 time_0 SIP DNA (SPAdes) (version 2) | ecosystem: Engineered > Bioreactor > Anaerobic > Unclassified | place... | reverse complement strand
CCAATATTGTACCTGGAAAATTTACCCGGAAAATATCTGGTGGCATGATGATCTTCAATGCCTTTACTCTTCCAACAATTTGGGATTAAGGATCCTTTCCAGTGCGGAACCAAACAGGGCAAAAGCCAATCCTGTCAATAATAAAAGGGCAAGCGGTTCAAGAACCCAATAGCGGGAACCAAAAAGAGCACCCTTTGTCATTGCCTCATAAATCACAGTGCCCCAAGTTGGTAAGCCGGTTGTGATATTAAATAAACCGAGTGTAGCTTCCAGAAAAACGAAACTTGGTATCAGAATGACCAGTTGCGGAACAAGGATCGGGATTATCTTGGGGACCATGTAGTGGGTGATTATTCTTAAATTTCCTGCTCCATATGCTTGCGCAGCTTCGATATATGGAAGGTTTTTGACCTGGAGAAATGCAGCGCGAAAATTCTTGGTTGGTGAACCAAAGACATTCAGCATTACGATCAAAAAAAGTACAACCCAAATATTCACATTCAGATATGCAAAAGCCAGGACACCAATCGCTAAGACCGGCAAGACAAGGTTCATTTCAGTCAGCCTTTGGATGACATCATCAACCCAACCGCCAAACCAAACACCCGCTGCAGCAAGGATCATGGATATTAAAGTTGTCACCAGGGATCCCAATAATCCAATTATCAGGGCGAAAGGCATCCCCCATAACAAGGGAATGATCAGATCTCTCCTGTAATAATCCGTACCAGCAGGTCCGTAGACATTTCCGAGCAAGACTAATTCAGCGTGAATATCACTATCCCTTTCAAATGTATAGCCATGAATGACCAGTTGGTATGTACCGTTAACTACTTCAGGTCCAGCCGAATTATCAGGAGAGACAAATAAGAGAAAATGATAGGGCGTTGGAAAAATTTGGGTTAAGTTAACCCACTTCTGCCAATTTGAATTGCCATCGACCCAGCGCTGGGCAGGAATATTCTTCTCGAAATCATACTGGCTTCCAGAAGTGACAGCCATACCTCGAAGATCAATCTCTCTTCCATCGGGTGTGATCCAAGTTAATGAGACAAAAGGTGACTTCTCGGCATAAGTTCCATCCAAGTACAGGTAAATTTCCCCGGGGATATCTGCATATTGATAATTAAACGAAAAGGTCTCTGTGATTTGTTTGCTTCCATCACTATTGATTACTTCGCTGCGAACGGTTCCATTGTCGTGGCTGGACATGAGCATGGTTGATAAGAAATCTTTGGAACGGAAAAGATTGGTCCAGGCTGGCTGAGCAACCCGTGGTCTATACACTTTTCCTGTAAGATTTGATTTCTGCCATTCTACGCCAATTTTCTCGTAAGGCAAAGCAACCACTGCATAGATCGAGCCAAGTAGAAGAAAGAGGATCATTATCAGGCCTATGATTGCAGCTGGAAATTTTCTGATGTCCAGTATGAAAAGTTTCAACCTTTTCTTGAATTGCTGATATGGTGCCACTTGCGGTAAAGAAATCCGATCGGTTATTGGTTGGTCTTTGATTGCCGTTTTGACATTACTTTGAGTAACTGGAAATAATGTCCTATTTTCAACAACCTTTTTAACCTTCCGGTTTCTCCTTTGAAAGAGTGATTTCAAGGTTTCCTGGTTATCCTGCAAGCGGATTCGAGGATCCACTATTACGTAAATGACATCGAGGACGATAACAACTATACCCAGAATGTAAGCAAAGAGGACTACCAGAGACAAAGCTATGATCAGATTTCCCGGGTACATACTTTCTCCCCAGAAATTTGGCAACCCGATGTTAATATAAAGCCATCCAATCCCCCGCCATTGGAAGACAACCTCAAGTGCCATGGTCATTTGCCAAAAACTGATCAGCATAAGTGAAAAACTGGTCAGCACATAGGGAAGCGTGGGTTTTAAGATATATTTCTTCTGCAGTTTCCGGTTTGGCAATCCCATACATAATGCAAGATCGACATAATCTTCCTGTCCAAATGTGATAAACATGGTACGCCATGAATAGATGATCTGGAATATCAAACTTATAACGATCGCTGTTACAGGCAGGATCATATGTTTTAAGATAATTGGAATGTACCCAATTTTGTTCTCAGGTGGTAACGTATCCAACATTCCGCCAATCGGCAATAATCTGAGCTCGATCACAAATATGTAAATAAGCAATAGTCCAATCACCCAACTTGGTACTGAGGAGATAGGTGCCAGAAATGAAACGATTTTATCAACCAGCGAATTTTGATTTTGTGATAATTTTAGAGCAACCGGCAAGCCAATTAGAATGATCAGGATATATGCAGTCACGACCAAGATCATTGTAATAGGGAGATACTGGAGGATAATTTCGTTTAGATTGAAGTACTGCTGCTTATGGGCTAAGAAATAGCTGGAGTTGACCGTTCCCACACTCAACCTGCCCCAATCAAATTTCATTGCTCTAAATGTAAATATGAGGTTTTTTATAAAGGGGGAATGATTTATTCCGGATTCTTCTTCCATCTCCACGCGAAGATCTGTAACCTGTTGATCTGTGTAGTTTCCATAATGCTCAGCTGTAAATTTTCGTATAGAACGCTCAATACCTTGTCTTACAGCCGTATCCAATTGAGGTTGTGCTGTACCAAGTCCGGTCCTCACAGGGCGGTTTATAACAATGACAACCAAAAAAATGCCAATAAAGATCGTTGTAACCACAAAAAAAATCTTTTTTGCAAGGTATCTTAATAATGGCCGCCAATTGTGATGGATCAACGGTTCCTGTGTTTCAGATAACATTCCAGACTGGGGTTCTAACTTTTCGTACATAATTCCTCAATAGCACAGATCAGCCATAATTTTACGTCAAAACATTCGGAAAAAAGCATGTTGACACATTATATTGAACAACCATATCCTGGAAATTTTTATCAAAGATTCAATGCTAAAATTATGGAAAAGAAATCAGGAGAAACTCTTACTAATATGGACAACTTACAATGGAAACAACCCCCCGTTTTTTCAATTGATCTACAGAAAAATTACACTACCATCCTTTCCACAACTCTGGGTGAAATAAAGATCGGCTTATTTGCAGATAAAGTACCCAATACAGTCAATAATTTTGTATTTCTTTCCCGGGCAGGTTACTACAATAACACGATCTTCCACCGCGTGATCGAAAACTTCATGGCACAGGGGGGAGACCCGACAAAAACCGGACGAGGCGGCCCCGGGTACCAGTTCAGGGATGAATTTCACCCCAAGCTGCGCCATGATAAACCGGGCGTGTTATCCATGGCAAATGCCGGTCCCAACACCAATGGTTCGCAATTCTTCATCACCCACGTGCCCACGCCCTGGCTGGATAACAAACATTCCGTGTTTGGGCAGGTGATCGCCGGGTTGGACGTCTTATTGTCCATACCACCCCGTGACCCAGCGAGGGTTGATGCAGATGCGGTAATGATCAATTCAGTCGAAATCATCGAAGAATAACCAACCCAACCTAAACGGAGAGAAGCACAGTGCCAAACCTGATTATAGACGGTAACTCACTGACGATCGAAAAAGTATGTGCTTTTGCCTTTGATGAAAGCATCAAGGTCAGCCTATCAGACGCCTGCTACAAGGGAATAAATAAGGCTGCACAGGCCGTTGAGCGATTCATCCAAAGTGATAGCGTGGTTTACGGGATAACAACCGGTTTTGGTGCCTTAAAGAACACGATCATCCCAAAAGACCAGGTCGGGAAACTGCAGAAGAATATCCTGCTTTCTCATTCAGTCGGGGTGGGACCCAAGCTGGACGTTCCGACCACAAGGGCTATGATGCTTATCAGGGCAAATACCCTGGCAAGAGGCCATTCAGGTATCAAGCTGGAAACCCTGGAGTTGCTCCTGAAGTTACTTAACCTCGGAATTTATCCTCTCATCCCTGAGAAAGGATCCCTGGGTGCCAGCGGGGACCTGGCACCTTTGGCCCATATGGCACTGCCCCTGATCGGACTGGGTGAAGTCCAGTTCAAAGGCGATTTCATGCCTGCAGCCGAGGCATTAAATAGATGCGGACTGCAAGCGATCAATCTATGTGCCAAAGAAGGCCTGGCACTGACCAACGGCACCAGTTTTATGAGCGCGATGGGTGCAATTTTGACTGTTAAGGCCAAAAAGCTGCTGAAGATCGCTGACCTTTCGGGCAGTTTAGTCCTGGAAGCGCTGAATGGCACTTTAAAGGCTTTTGACCCCCGCATCCATGCACTGCGACCACATAAAGGTCAACAGGTAACAGCTGACAACTTCCTGAAGATCCTCGATAAAAGCACATTTGTACGGGAATATGACCCATTAAACATCCAGGATGCCTATACCCTGCGCTGCATCCCCCAGGTGCACGGCGCCATAAGGGACACAGTAGAATTTTGTTCAAGGGTTTTTGAGATCGAAATAAACTCCGTGACTGACAACCCCCTGATCTTCTTTGACCAGGATAATAAAGCAGAAATTCTATCCGGGGGCAATTTCCATGGTGAACCCCTGGCATTTGCCATGGATTATTTAGCCATAGCCATGACCGACCTGGGTAACATGATCGAGCGGCGGATCGCCAAGTTGGTGGACGAATCCAACAATCAGCATCTTCTACCGCCTTTCCTGATCAAAAATAGCGGTGTAAATTCCGGGTTCATGCTCATTCAATACACTGCGGCAGCGCTGGCGTCTGAAAATAAGGTCCTTTCGCACCCCAGCAGTACTGACTCGGTCCCCAGTTCTGCCAATGTTGAAGATCACGTCAGCATGGGAGCTAATGCCTGCCTTCACGCACGGGCGGTCCTGGACAACCTGGCGACCATTCTCTCGCTGGAGTTGCTCTCAGCAGCCCAGGCGATAGATTTCCGAATATCAAGCACCTATGGAAACCAAATGCTTGGTATGGGTACCAGGAAGCTCTTCCAGGCAATCCGGGAAGAAGTACCTTTCATAGAAAATGACAGCCAGATGTCCACCTTTATTGAGAAAATCCAGGGGTTGGTGGCAGGTCCCATCCTTGAGAATATTTTTGACGAACTGATAAGAGGCTAGTATTTACTAGAATATTTGGAACCGAAGACCTGTCCCGGATATGAGGGGCAAGATAAGATCAGCCAGGTTACCGGTTCTTTTTATTCCAGGATGCCAGGCAGGCCTGTCCAGGGTATAAAAGTGGACTTCACCTGGATTTATATATGCCAATACCTCCACCAGGCGTTTGATATGGGATAAGGAATCGTTGCCAGGTTCACCTGAAAAGACCGCGGTCTGAATGGTAATGGAAGGGAGCGACTTCAAGAAGTCAATAATCTTTTCAAAATTAACATCCTGGGTGGGTTGGTTTATCTTGAGAAATGTATCCTGATCTGCCGCATCCAGCTTCATAAACAATTTATCAAAGTGTTGGAAAGCTTCATAAATATCCGGCTTATCATAGGTACTTGAATTCGTCAGCAGCGCCAATTTTGCTGACGGCTTGAGCTTTTTAACCAGGGCGATTGTCTCTTGAGCGATTTTGAGGAAATCAGGGTGTAAGGTGGGCTCTCCATTGCCCGAAAATGTCACATGATCAATGGTGAGAGGTTTTTTCAAAGTCCTTTCAATTGCGACCAGTATCTGTTCTGATGATGGAAACGTTTCAGGCTGAGGAAATAACGTTTTAGTTGCAGTCCTTCCACATTCACAGTAGACGCAATCGAAAGAACATGTCTTCTCTCGTCCAGGTAAAATATTTATACCCAGGGATCGGCCCAACCTGCGGGAAAATATCGGACCATAAACAACCGGTAAATCAGAGTTAATCATAATAGAATTAGCTATGCGCAATATTGTAAATTTCTCTTCCTGCTAACAAGAATCCACAGCCTGGACATTTTGAATTATCCGTTATCTTGTTGTGGTTTACAAAATAGCTACCCCTGGACAGGACCAATTCACCGCATTTTGGGCAGTATGTGCTGGTTTCACGATGCAAATTACCCTCGTACACATAATACAGGCCTGCCGACCTGCCGACCTCAACAATTTTGCGTATCGTTTCGGGCGGGGTTGCAGCGACACGGCCGAACTTGTAGGAAGGATAATACCTGCTTACATGCCAGGGGGTCTCCACTCCAAGTTCCCCGGCAATGAACCCTGCCAGTTGTTTCATTTCCTCCAGGTCATCGTTCACGCCAGGGATGACCAATGTGGTGATCTCCAGCCATATTCCTTGCTCTTTCATCAACCTGCATGCCTGCAGAACTGGTTGTAAACTGGCTTTGATCAATTTCTGGTATGCGGTGTCAGAAAACGCCTTGATATCGACATTGGCTGCATCCAGCCAGGTGGATAAATCGCGGATCACTTCGGGGGTCATGTAGCCATTTGTCACAAAAACATTTCGCAATCCCCTTGCTTTTGCCAGCAACCCGACATCCCGGGAAAATTCGTAAAAGATGGTGGGTTCTGTGTACGTATACGCAATCGCCGCACATTTGTGATCCACAGCATCCTGAACAACCTGGTCGGGAGAGATAAAAGCGTTTGAAAGATCACCCGAGTAGCGTGGCATCTGGGAGATCTCCCAATTCTGACACCATTCACACTGGAAGTTACATCCCGGGGCAGCGATCGACCAGGCATGCGATCCCGGTAAAAAATGGTAAAGGGGTTTCTTTTCAATAGGGTCATCATGTTGGGCGATAAGATTGCCATAAGTGAGGGAATAAAGTATTCCGTCATTATTCTGACGAACCAGGCATATACCCTTTCTACCCGGCTTGACCAGGCAGTGATGGGCACAAAGTTTACATTGGACAACATTGTCTGCCAACCGATCGTAAAATAGCGCTTCTTTTTCCATCAGGTGACCTTTCCCGAGTATATAAAACCTACTTTATAATACTTTATCATAATTACGAAGTTTGGATGCCCATATGAAAATTGGATTTTTACAGTTCTTTCCAGCCAGAAATGATGTTCAGAAGAATATCGCTGTCATTCATGACCTCGTACAGGGCAAAGAATTTGACCTGATGGTGCTGCCTGAATTGGCAAATTCCGGTTACTTTTATTTTGATCATGGGCAACTAAAGAATGTCAGCGAGGCAGCTGATGGTTCAGGTCCGTTTCTATCTTCTTTACAAGAAATCTGTAACCAAAAGAATGCCTGCATCATTACCGGCTTTTCAGAATTCGATGGCGAGCATCTTTACAACGCCTCAGCAGCGATCCTAGGCTCGGGTGTCATCGCGCACTATCGAAAGATCCACCTTTACAACCTGGAGAAGAGGTTATTTCAACCCGGAAACACTGGCCTTCAATTGTTTACATTTAACCATGTAAATATTGGCATGATGATCTGTTTTGATTGGATTTTCCCTGAGGTAAGCCGCAAATTAGCCCTGGATGGCGCACAGATCATTGCCCACCCCGCCAACCTTGTCACACCATACTGTCAACCCGCGATGGTCACCAGGAGTATCGAAAACCGGGTCTTTACGATCACAGCAAACCGCTATGGTAGTGAAAGTTCGCCTGAAGGAGAAATAATTTTCACCGGTGCTTCCCAGATCACCTCGCCCAGGGGACAGATCCTGGCAAAGGCCCCCATCCAAGGCCCACAGGTTCAGATCATTGATGTGGACCCCCTTGAAGCCCTGGACAAGGAATTTTCCCCGGCCAACAGCTTGTTCAGTGACCGGCGACCTGAGCATTATTAAACAAATAGCCCATTCGAAAGATCCGAATGGGCTATCATTCGTTTTGGTTCGTTAAGCGCCAAACTTTTCCAATCGTCCGGCGTGTGCCAGGGCCAGTGGCAACAATTCGTATGACGGGTAGAAATTTCCAAGGCTTCCCCTGGAACATGCCCGCTCACCATATTCACCAATACCATCAGGTCGACAGGTCGGTGAGTACAGCATGGTCGGTACCGGATGCCAGGAATGGGATTTCAACAAGGCAGGGGTCGAATGATCGCCTGTAACGATCAGCACATCAGGATTTAGATTTAAAATCCGCGGCAATAATGCGTCAACCTGCTCTATGACATGAACCTTGAGGTCAAAATTGCCGTCCTCCCCTGCGCTGTCTGTCTTCTTGATATGGACAAAAAAGAAATCATAGTCCTTCCAGGTCGCTTCCAGCATGTCCATCTCTTCTTCCATGGAATTTGCAGGCGGCATGACATGCATCCCAACCAGTTTTGCCACCCCGCGGTACATGGGATACATGGCAATCGCGTTTGAATTCAGGCCAAAAACATCATTAAATCTCGGCCAGTCGGGAAACTGTGAGAAGCCCCGCAGCACGAGGCTGTTGGCTGGTGATTGGTCACGCAGGATTTCATTTGCCTGGCTGACAAAAGAGCGGATAGCCACCGCAGCTTCAACCGAATCCAGTGAATCAGCCTGGGCGATAATAGCAGGTTTACCTGTTGCCTGTGGGTCTGTGTCACAGATATCCGCTTTAAGGCCTTTGCCTCTCAAGACAAAAACAAAGCGGTACTCTTTTTCCGGAACAAGGAATAACTCAAAATCAGGAAGCTTGACATTCTTTAGAAGCAGGTCACAAAGCTTTTCGCCCACCTCAGTGGAGATTCGTCCAGCTCTGCGATCCGTGATCAAGCCAGCCTCGTCAACCGTGCAGAAATTTCCCCTGGCAGCAACATCTTCCGGTTGCAAGTCAAAATCAACACCGAGCGCTGATAATACACCCCGCCCTATGTTGAATTTGATCGGGTTGTAACCAAACAAACCGATATGGGCAGGTCCGCTTCCGGGAGTCATGCCTTGCAGAATTGGCAGCTGCAAACCGAGGATCGATTTCTCAGCCAGTGCATCAAGATTTGGTGTTCTGGCAGTTTCCAATTCTGTTTTCCCGCCCGGCGTGATCGGCAAACCGCCAAGACCATCCATGACCAGTAGAACTATTTTGCTCTTTTCGCCTTCTTTTACAAGTGAATTTAATATATCAAAGTCCATTATTACATTCTCCATTATATGGGTATCGCACTATTATAGACCAAATTTTTCTTAATTATCTGCTGGTATAGCGTTTTTCTTTCTTTGTGAGCCAAAGAAAAAAAGAATAAAAGCTGTCAGACAGATGGATGAACCAACTATCAGCACAAATCTCAGCGTTATGAAATCAGCCAAAGTTGTTCCCAACAAGGGACCAATGAAATTGGCGAAATATTGGAACAACATGTTGATGGAAATAAAAAGGGTAGCCTGTCCAGCAGGTATGGTTTTCATGAGTTCATCAAAGAAGACAAGATCAATTCCTGCCTGGAAAAACCCGACAAAAACCAGGAGGAATACGATCAGGAAAGGATTTTTCGTAAATGAAAGAAAAATCGGCCAAATACTGACCATGAAGACGGTTAACAAGAGGATGCGCCTGGTGTTGACCTTCCTGCTCATCCTCAACCAGAAGAAGTAGCCAACAATTAACGTGATTGTCGAAGTCGTGCTGAAAATTCCTATCCAACCGGCTGTGGCCTGGATTTCCTTAATGTAGTAAAGTGAGACGATAGGTCCGATCAACGTCGCACCCAACAAATAGACAAATCTTTTGGCAATGAAGCCTGAGAAAGGTTTATTGCTCTTGATAATTGCCGGGTACTGTTTGAAAGGGATCTCGGTCTGCCTGTTTGGCCTGGAGTCACTAGTCGGGGAGGAAATTCTTATCCTGCGCACTGCAGTAAAGCTGATCAATCCACCTAACGATAAAACCATAAAAACTATCTGGTAATTAAAAGGATAATTGAGCAAATCAATAACCTGACCGGCAATTGTCGTAAGGAATGCCGTTATCATTCCGAGCAGTGCCCAACGCCGGGTGGTAAGTTCAAAGCGACCATTCTCACCTGCCACCCCTTTCAACATTGCCTGGTAAGTCACACCCATGATCGTTTGTGGGATTGTTATGACTGCCCAAACAAGTAGAATACCGATGACCAAAGACTCACGGGGAAGAACGAAGGGCAATAAACCTGTAAAAAGATATCCTGAATATGTCGCCCACACACTGATACTGGCCCATTTGATGACATCCCCCCTTTTTTGAAGGAAGCGCCCGATAAAAAGAACCAGCAGAAAGCCAGCCAATGCCGGCATTGAAGCGAGAAATCCAATAACCGAATTGGATGCGCCCAGGCCTACGAGAAAAACATTGATGAAGGGTGCTGCAGAGCTTGCTATCCCAAGACCAATGGCATCCAGCATGACAAGACGAAAATTATGTTCGTCGATATTAGCTTCAGGTGAAGGCTTTAATAGCCTGGCGAGCGAACTCTTCATCATCAATAATTCTATCTGTTTTTACGAAAACAACTAAATATGGCAGCTTTTCTCAAGGAATTATTTGCATTAATCCCCAAATGAGGTAAAATTCCTGTGCTTTTGCGGGTGTCGCCAAGTGGTAAGGCAGTACCTTCCCAAGGTACCATCCGTGGGTTCGAATCCCATCACCCGCTTGGCAAAAAGGACATAAGGATTTATGTCCTTTTTAAATTTCTTTTTGATAAACCCGATGGTTTTTATAGAACTTTACGCCCAGATTTGCCAGGTCTTTACGCATCTGTTTGGCTGATTCGGCCACCTGAGTCAATTCTGAGTTAACAAATTGTGGTTTCGCCCGCATGGCTTTAGCCAATTCAACATAGATGATGGCATTTCCTCCCAGGCCTTGATATTCCGGTAAAATCCCCACCCCATTGAAGGTGATCCAGTTGGTTTTCCTGACCTCGGCGAACAGCCTGATGATCTCTATCAGCCCCAATTTGCCTAAGTTTCTCTGCATGGCTTGAGAAACATCGGGAAATGGGAATGTAAAACCCACGACTTCGCCACTTTTCAGAATTACCTTCAACAGGTCAGGGTCAACGATTGTCATCACATTGGAAACGACATAGTCGATCTCCTTCTGGCTAAGGGGATAGTATTCCCAGTTGTTGACAAATGCCTTGTTATAAGCTGCACCGATTTTGGGAGCCCATTTCTTTAGGTGGGCCTTGTTCTTGAAGTTCAACACCTCAAAAGATCCCCTTTTTAAGGCGATTTCTGATGCTTTTTGCACTTTTTCTGGGATGATGAAGTTATCCGGCCTGGCAAAACTTGAGACAAAATCCACAGCCTTATAAAAACCATAATGCTCAACCAGGTCCCGATAGTAAGGGAAGTTGTAATTCATCATGTTCATCATCTGGCGATATTCAAAGCCTTCGATTTGAATGCCATACCCATCCAATGGTCCAAACCCTTTGGGACCGACCAGTTTGTTGAGTCCCCTGGATTTTGCCCAGTTGACAACTGTATCAAACAGGGCATCGGCAACCGCTTGGTCATTTATCGAGTCAAACAGGTAAAACTCGGCGTCTTTCGCATGATGATACAGGTTGAATGGTTTATTTTCCAAGGCAGCGATCCGACCGACCGGTTTGCCATCCCGCTCAGCGATAAAGAAATCGGCATCTGAATGTTCATAATATGGATGTTTCTTTTTGTTCATCATCATGTGAATATCCGCCCGGAATGGTGGTACCCACTGGGAAGTTCCCTTATAGAGGTCAAAATGGACGTCAATAAATCTGTCACGCTCATATCTACTATTAAGATTTACTTCACAAATATTGATCATTCTCTCTCCAATAATTTCAAGAATCGGACAAATTATACATTCTCCGTTCACAACATACTAATTTCAAACACCAAGGTAGCTTTTTAGATACTTGCTGAAGATTATATCCTGCGCTATAATCCGTAAGTTATTTTTTAAAGCAAGTTGGAATGAAATGAGGATGATCAAATGATTGATGTAAATGACCTTCGAAAGGGTGTGACTTTCGAAATTGAAAATGACCTTTACAAAGTACTGGAATATGCCCATAACAAACCTGGCAGGGGATCAGCAACCATCAGGATCAAGGCACGTGACTTACGCAAAGGCACGACCCTTGAAATGACCTTTATATCCGGCGACCGCGTCCAGGATGTCCGGCTGGATTACCACAATGTCTCCTACCTTTACCACGATGATAACTTTTTCTATTTCATGGACATGGACACTTTTGACCAGCCGGCAGTCCCGAACTCCCTTGTGGGTGACTATGCCGGATTCTTAAAAGAAAATATGGAAGTAAAGTTGACCTTTTATGCTGATGAACCAATTGACATTGAACTTCCCACCAGCGTGGACCTCAAAGTGGTGTCCGCAGACGCTTCAGCACGGGGCAACACAGCGACAGGTGTCACCAAAAATGTGGTCACCGAGACCGGATTAAAAGTACAGGTTCCATCTTTTGTGAATGAGTCCGATACCATCCGTGTGGATACGAGAACTGGCTCCTATGTAACCAGGGTTTGACCTTCGCCCAGGATTATTAATAAGGATTCATCTGAATTGAAAACCCCATATGGCAAAGAATGCAAATTCTTTTATGGCGATTATTTTCGAGGCAGGAATTTTGAAGAGTGCCGGTTATTAAATCAACCCGGTCAGAAGAGACAGTGGCAAAGATCCTTATGCAAAGACTGCCCGGTTCCTGACATCCTCAGGGCAAATGCCTGCCCCCATATGGTGATCTCTGGATCGATCAATAAACGCTTCTTACTTCTTGGAACATCGGTCAAGGTACATGCTTATTGCTTGAAATCGAAGGATATTGTCAAAAACCCTAAAACAGGTTGCGGGCAATGCCATGAAGAACTAACTGAAATATTTCAGGTATCTGAACAAGACACCTGATTGTAAATTCTATATTAGAAAATCCTGGCAAGGTCTACAAGAGGTCTTTTTTTGAGGTAGATTGGTATAATCTTTGTTGGATATTATGTATCCCTACTTGGAGGATTAAGTGAACTCACGAAAGCAATCGTATATTATATACATACTGCTATTTACAGCAATTATTGCCATGGTTTATTTTAACTTTAGGCAGCAGAACAGCGAATCGAACCTGGTTCCGATAAATCAGCTGGCTGTTGATATCAAATCGGGTGTTGTCAGGGAAATTATTGAAGATGAAAATGAATTATCCATCAAATATGCCAGTGGTGATATCAAACAATCATCATACAACCCGAATTCCTCACTGATTGAAGAATTAACCCTGCTTGGGGTTTCGCCTGAACAATTAACTGCCCCGGATCTGAAGATTTCGGTAAAACTGCCTGGCGTGTGGGTCGGTCTGCTCAGTGTATTGGGTTACTTGTTCCCATTCCTACTTATGGTGGGTGCGTTCTGGTTCATTTTCAGGCAAGCCCAGGGCAGTAACAATGCAGCCATGTCGTTCAGCAAATCCAAAGCCAGGATGTTCTCCGGTGAACACCCCACAGTCACATTTGAAGATGTTGCCGGAGTTGATGAATCCAAGGAAGAATTGAGAGAGGTTGTTGAGTTTCTTAAGGAGCCGCAGAAGTTCATTGCACTGGGCGCAAGAATTCCCAAAGGCGTCCTCCTGGTTGGATCTCCAGGTACCGGCAAGACCTTGATGGCCAAAGCTGTCTCAGGGGAAGCAGGCGTGCCTTTCTTTTCCATCTCCGGCAGTGAGTTTGTGGAAATGTTCGTAGGTGTCGGTGCCAGCAGGGTCCGGGACCTGTTTGAGCAGGCAAAGAAGCACTCACCATGTATCGTGTTTGTTGATGAAATTGATGCCGTCGGTCGCCACCGCGGAGCTGGGCTGGGTGGAAGTCACGATGAACGTGAACAGACCCTCAACCAGCTGCTGGTGGAAATGGATGGTTTTGACACAGACACCAACGTGATCATCATGGCGGCTACCAATCGCCCGGATATTCTTGACCCCGCGTTATTAAGGCCGGGCCGCTTTGACCGACGTGTGATGCTCGATCGGCCGGATATGATCGGGCGGGAACAGATCCTGAAGGTCCATGTAAAGGGCAAACCGATTTCTCCTCAAATTGACCTCGGAGAAATTGCCCGCTCAACACCCGGGTTTGTTGGTGCTGATATTGAAAACCTTGTCAATGAAGCTGCAATTTTAGCTGCCAGGCGCAACAAGAAAGTGATCGAGCAGGCTGAGTTTGAAGAAGCCATTGAAAAAGTAATCGCCGGACCTGAACGCAAAAGCCGCCTGATCAACGCAGATGAAAAACGCATCATTGCATACCATGAAGCAGGCCATGCCATCGTCATTACAGCATTACCGGAAGCAGATCCCGTGCAGAAGATCTCGATCATCTCGCGGGGTATGGCTGGGGGTTACACCATCGCACTGCCTACTGAAGACAGGTTCCTGGATTCAAAACGCAAGATCCTGGCAGAAATGATCGGCTTGCTCGGTGGGCGGGCAGCAGAAGAGTTGATGTTCAATGACATTACCTCCGGCGCATCCAATGACATCGAAAATGTCACCAAACTGGCTCGCAAGATGGTCACCCGCCTGGGAATGAGCGATGAACTTGGCCCGATGGTTTATGGACAAAAAGAAGAACTGGTCTTCCTCGGCAGGGAAATTTCAGAACAGCGGGATTACTCAGAATCCGTTGCCCAAAAAATCGACCAGGAAGTGCAAAACATTGTCAAAGAAACTTATGCCAAAGCAAAAGCCATATTGACCCAGTACAAGGACGGCTTGATCGATGTATCAGAAAAATTACTAGAAAAAGAAACCCTCAGCAAAGCTGAATTTGAGGCTATCTTCCCCCCACCGGTTGAAAAAACCAACGGCACGCCTGTGTTCAGCAGGTAGACAAAGACAAGCTCTGCAAATCAATTTTTGCAGAGCTTTTTTATTTCATCTTGTCTTGGATGTAATCGATCAAATCCCGTTCGGTATTTTCGCTGACCGAAAACCATCTGATCCGCTCATCATCAGGCTTGAACCAGTTTGCCTGTCTTCTGACTAAAATTCTTGTCCGCTTTTTGATCGCAGTAATGGCATCTTCAAGTGAACAATTCCCCTTTATGTAGTTAATCATTTCCGTATATCCCAGCGGGTTGGCTCGCAGCAATTCCGGCTCAAGACCTGCTGCCAATAACCTCTCCACTTCCCCGATAAAGCCATTGGCGATCATTTTTTCAATCCTCAGGTCGACCCGTTTGTACAGCTCCTCCCTTGGGCGGATAATTCCTACCATGATCGTGTCAAAAGGCGCTATGCTCTTGTTTCGCTGAGCGGAAAATGGAATTCCGGTCCTTAAAGTAACCTCCAAGGCGCGGATCGTCCTGCGCATGTTGCGATGGTCTATCATCCTCGCTGCATGCGGATCCACGATGGCGAGCCGGGCATGTAATTCCTGCGCGCCAATCTCATCCCCCCATTTCTCAATTGCCTTGCGAAATTGTTCGTCTTTCCTGAATTCCGGGATGGTCCAGTTTTCGATGGTACCCCTGACATACTGCCCGGTTCCACCTACCATGATCGGCACCTTGTGCCTTGAGCATATCTCGTCTACCAGACGATAAACGGCGCTCTTAAATACCGCAATGCTCCACGGGTTTCTTAAGTCAGTAACACTGACCAGGTGATGAGGTATGCCATCCATTTCCTGAGCATCCGGCTTAGCAGTCCCAATGTTCAATTCCCTGTAAAACTGCTGTGAGTCAGCGGAAATTATTTCGCCATTTATAGCTTTGGCGACAGCTATCGAAAACTCGGTCTTGCCCACAGCGGTCGGACCAACAACGATGACAAGGGTGTTTTTTTTCGGCATGGTCATTCCACAATGGCGTTATCGAAGAGCGTGATGAGCGGGCTGGGTGAGCGGAATTTACCTTCAACCGTGATCAGGTCAAATTGCCATATTTCAAATTGGGGATTCTGTTCAAGGTAAAGCAGGGCGGCATTTAACAAGTGATCCTGCTTTGCCTCACTGATCGAATCTTCAGGCAGTCCAAACTTATCACTGGTCCTGGTTTTTACTTCGAAGAAGTGTAATATGGTATTCTTTGATCCAATGATGTCAATTTCTCCGTACCGTGTATGAAAATTACGCTCAATGATCTCATATCCGCAAGCGATCAGATAATCGCAAGCTATGCCTTCGCCCCACCGGCCAACCTCTTTTTGGTATGTCATGTCTTCCTCTGGTCAATATCCTAAGTCAACATCAGGTATCCGTCAAGCATTTATTACACATCTTAATATTTAATAATGTTTTGAGATAAAATTACATATTACAAAAATCTATAGAGGAAATTATATGGCAATTGCTGAGATCATCACAATAGGCACCGAACTACTCCTTGGGGAAATCCAGGACACAAACTCCAAATTCATAGCCAGGGTCCTGAGAGACAACGGGGTTGACCTTTATCGACTTTCCACGGTCGGCGACAATGCAAGTCGCATCAGTGCAACGATTATTGAGGCCTTGCAGCGCTCAGACATCGTGCTCACAACCGGTGGTTTGGGACCCACAGTTGATGACCCGACCCGGCAGGCGGTGGCAGATGCCGTAGGCGCTCAATTGGAATACCGCCCTGAGTTGTGGGAAGTGATCCAGGAAAGATTCAAGCGATACAAAAGAATTCCGACCGAAAATAACAAACGGCAGGCTTTCGTCCCGGTCGGCGCCATCGTGATCGAAAACGAGGTAGGCACAGCACCCGCTTTCATCATGGAATTGGGCAATAAATGCATCATTTCATTACCCGGTGTACCGCGTGAGATGGAATTCCTCATCAACCATTTTGTGATCCGCTACCTCAAGGAAAGGTACAAACTTGAAGACACGATCATCAAGGCAAGGGTTTTGCATACGATTTCAATGGGAGAATCAGCCATAGATGAGATCATTGGCGACATGGAGGAATATACCAATCCTACTGTTGGCTTGTTGGCCCATCCCGGACAGACCGATGTCCGTGTGACAGCAAAAGCCTCCTCCATTTCAGAAGCGGATCGCATGATCGCTCCGCTGGTGGATGAGCTTTATAAAAAGCTTGACAAGTACATCTATGGCGAAGATGAAGAAACAATCCAGCAAGTCGTTTCACGCTTGATAAAAAAGAACAACCTGAGGTTTGCAGTTATTGAAAGTGGGCTGGATGGCGAGATCATCAATAAGGTCAAACCCTTATTGGGAGAAGACTTTTTATCAGAAAACCTGGGCGTGGAGTTATCCATAGAATCAATAAAGACACTGATGCGCGAGTACCTGGATCAGGGCAAGGCTGACCTGATCCTCGGTGCCAGGCTCTCCCGGAGTGGCGAAAGCCGTGATCTTGACCTCGTTCTATATCACCTGGGTCAATTTAGAGAATTATCCCGCTCATATGGTGGCCCTCCAGGGGATGCTCCCCAATTTGCAGTTAATTCCGGACTGGACTTTGTTCGCCGAACGATCCTCAAGGTTTAATAACCTCACAACAAAGGAGACTACATGAAAAAAGCTGACCTAATTTTGTTCAATGCCACAGTACTGACCATGGATCAAGACTACCGGGTCTTCGATCCCGGCGCATTGGCCATTAAAGGTGATTCGATCCTGGCGGTTGGTGATGAGGAATCAATTCTTGGTTCATTTCAAGCTGATCAGAAATTGGATTGCCTGGGACGTGTCATCTTACCCGGTTTGATCAATGCCCATACCCACGTGCCGATGGTCTTATTGCGCGGTCTGGCAGACGACCTGCGGCTGGATGTCTGGTTAATGGGATACATGATGCCTGTAGAAAGGGAATTCGTTTCGCCGGAATTTGTACGCCTGGGCACAAAGATCGCCTGTGCCGAGATGATCCGCAGTGGCGTCACATGTTTTGCTGACATGTACTACTTTGAGGATGACATTGCCGAAGCCACCAGGGAAGCAGGCATGCGTGCCTTGTGCGGACAGTCGGTGATGAAATTCTCATCCCCCGACGCACAATCTTATGAGGATTCTCTGCAACGTGCCCGTGATTTCATCAAGAAATGGAAAGGCGACCCACTGATCATCCCGACGGTAGCCCCACATGCGGTTTACACCTGCACCGAAGAGATCCTGAATTCATGCAGCCAATTGGCGATCGAATTTGATGTGCCTTTACAAATCCACATTTCTGAGACAGCCCACGAAGTCGAAAATCTGCGTGCCCAACAGGGTATGCCGGTTGTTCCCTACGTTAAAAAACACGGCATCCTGGATACCAAATTGATCGCCGCCCACTGTGTGCATATTGACGAGGGTGAGATCAGGCAGCTGCAGCGGGCAAATGCCGGCATTGCCCACAACCCCTCATCAAACATGAAACTGGCATCCGGTTTTGCACCGGTCACCAGGATGCTGGAATTGAATGCCCATGTTGCGCTTGGTACCGATGGCACTGCCTCAAACAATGACCTCGACATGATCGAAGAAATGCGCCTGGCGTCCTTTATGGCAAAGAACATCAGCGGCGACCCCACTGCCTTGCCAGCCCGTCAAGCCCTCGCCATGGCGACCTGCATCGGTGCCAAAGCGCTGCATATTGCAGACCTGACAGGTTCACTGGAGAAAGGTAAGAAAGCCGACCTCATCTTGATGGATATCTCCCCTGTACATAATTCCCCCCATTTCCGCCGCGATCCCAATGCCATCTATGCGCAAATTGTTTATGCCAGCAAATCAACTGACATTTCACATGTCATGGTCAACGGGAAATGGCTGATGCTGGACAAGGTTTTGACAACCTTGAATGAAGCGGAACTGATCCAGGAAGGCAATGCCGTGGCCAAAAAGATCGATCGCTTCTTAACCGATCGCGAAGAATCGGTCCTTTCCAAGCTGATCGCCATTGGCGGGGCAATGGAGGAAGAATCTTTTGAGATCCAGGCCAAGGTGCGCATTGCCAACCCCGCCAAAGTGATCCAGTCCTTATCCGGGAATGAGATCAAGATCGTTCGCACAAGACATTACCATGAATATGATACCTACTTCTCCTTCACCGACCCTGAACAAGGTCGCTTGCGCTACCGCGAGGATGAATTTTTGGGCAAGTCTGGAGAAATCACCAATGTCAGGTCAAGGTTAACCCTCATCGGTCACTCATTGGAAGAAACTGTTCCCGAAGAGGTCATGCTTTCACGCAGCCGCTATTTTGCGCCTGCCAGCCACAGCCTGCGTTTCTACCGTGAATACTTCCAACCTTCAAAAGAGGTTGAAATTGAAAAGACCCGCAAACGCTACCTGATCAACTACCGGGGCTTTGATTTTTATGTCAATGTGGACACGATCATCAAACCGGCCATGGGTCATTTCCTGGAGGTAAAGAGCCGCACCTGGAGCAGGCAGGATGCAGAACTGAAATCTAAACTCATTTCTGAGTTGATCAGCTACCTGGGTGCCTCAGCCTCAGACGCTGTGACAAAAGATTACATCACCATGGTCGAAGATAAATAGCGGTAAAGAAGAATTCTTACATGATTAATGACGATCCACTTAATGTCCTGTTCATATGTGCTGAAGCAGAGCCATTCATTAAAATTGGTGGTTTGGGAGATGTGGCAGGAAGCTTACCAAAAGCACTGCTGAAGCTTCAGAAGACGGATCCAAATTACAATAAACTGGATCTGCGCGTGGTCATCCCGTTTCACTCTGTGATCAGGGAAAAAGGGTTCCGTCTTACACAAATTGGTTCTTTTTCTTTTGCTTCTGAAAGCCTGCAACACGTCTATTCGGTGTTCTTCACAGACGAATTTGAAGCGCCAACCTACCTGTTGAGCAGTGACGTAATCGATGGCGATGGATCGGTGTATCACGCCGACCCGGTTCTGGATGGCTTTAAATTCGTCTCGTTTTCGATCGCCTGCCTTGAATTGAGCCGCTTCCTGGATTGGCCGGTCAATATTCTACACGCCAACGACTGGCACACAGCAGCAGCGATTTATGCTTTGAAAACCCGCTATAAGGCTGACCCGTTCTTTTCTGCCACCAAATCCCTCATCACATTGCATAACCTGCCTTACATGGGTTGGGGCGCACAAAAAGCCTTAAGAGAATTCGGCTTGCCGCCCAGCAGATCCAAATGGCTGCCTGCCTGGGCACGCCACACGCCTTTACCCCTGGGAATTCTAAAAGCAGACAAGGTGGTGGCTGTTTCGCCCAATTACGCCAAAGAGATCATGACGCCTGACTTCGGCTTTGACCTGGTCCCATTCCTGGATCATTTCAAGGCAAAGATAACTGGCATCGTCAATGGCATTGATACCGACACCTGGGATCCTTCAAATGACCGTTTGATCGAATATTCATTTGATGCGGATCACCTGGAGGGAAAGCAGGAGAACAAGTTAAGCCTGTTGAAGAAGATGAATTTGAACCCCGATCCCTCTATTCCGCTCATCACACTGGTCAGCCGCATGGATGAGCAGAAAGGCATTGATCTCGCCTTGCAGGGTTTGAAAAAGCTGGTCAACAAGGATTGGCAGGCCATCATTCTTGGAACCGGCAATCCCTCCATTGAAAAAATGGCCCTGGAATTGGCCGCGCAATATCCGCATAATGTCAGGGTGATCAACAAATTTGATGCCGGCCTGGCTCATATGCTATACGCAGGGGCGGATATGTTTCTGATGCCCTCCAGGTATGAACCCTGCGGGCTGTCCCAGATGATCGCCATGCGTTATGGCACGCTTCCCGTTGCCACGAAGACTGGCGGTTTGGCAGACACGATTATTGACGTAAAAGAAGGAAAAGACACTGCCACCGGCTTCCTCTTTGCCGAAGCAAGTCTCTCTTCCTTTACTGCAGCCCTTTTGTCTGCCTTGAAAATGTTCCAGGATAAACCCAAATGGCTTTCCATGCTGAAAAATGGCATGCGCCAGGACTTTTCATGGCAGAAATCAGCAAATGCCTATGGTGAACTTTACAATTTTCTGCAAAAATGATGTTCAAGACTTGAAGGAGTCGTATGTCTACTGATCGTTGTTCTGGTGTATTGCTTCACCCATCCAGCCTTCCAGGTCCGGATGGCATCGGTGACCTGGGACCCGAGATTTTTCAATGGATCGATTTCCTGGCCGAATCAGGCTGTCAATTGTGGCAGGTGTTGCCTTTGGGTCCGACTGGTTATGGCGATTCCCCGTACCAGTGCTTTTCAGCTTTCGCCGGCAACCCGTACCTGGTCAGTCCGACCCTCCTTTTTGATGAAGGCTTGCTGCAGCGGAATGACCTGGTCGACCGACCCACCTTTCCGGATAACAATGTCGATTTCGGACCCGTCATTGAATGGAAGATCAAGCTGCTGGAACGCTCCTACAAAAGGTTCACCAGGAAAAAGAACAAGACCCTTCTTAATGAATTTTCTGAATTCGTAGAGGAAAACAAGGATTGGCTGGATGACTACGCACTTTTCATGGCCATCAAATCTGATCAGAACAATGCCTCCTGGGAACACTGGTCAGCGGAATTGCGCAGAAGAGACCCTGTTGCGATCGGTAAATTTAAAGAAGATCATGCCGCCAGGATCAATGAACAAAAATATCGCCAATTCCTTTTCTTCCGCCAGTGGAAAAATGTCAGGTCCTATGCGAATGATGCCGGGATTAAAATAATCGGCGATATCCCCATTTTTATTGCCTACGATAGCGCAGACGCCTGGTCACATCCCGACCTCTTCTACCTCGATAAAAAGGGAATACCCTCTGTTGTTGCCGGCGTTCCCCCGGACTACTTCTCGGTAACCGGTCAATTATGGGGGAATCCACTTTACAAGTGGTCTTCACACAAGAACAGCGGCTACCAATGGTGGATAAAGCGCGTAAAAGCGGTGCTGAACCTGGTCGACATCGTGCGACTTGACCATTTCCGTGGATTTGAGGCATATTGGGAGATCCCTTATGGCAACCCGACAGCCGAAATTGGCAGATGGGTCAAAGGTCCACAGGAAGACCTGTTCCTTGAATTGAAGCACAGCCTGGGAGACCTGCCCATTATTGCTGAAGACCTGGGTCTTATCACCGAAGGTGTGGTCAGGCTGAGGGATATGTTCAATCTGCCGGGGATGAAGATCTTACAATTTGCCTACGCATCCGACCCCGATGACGCCTTCCTCCCCCACAACTTTCCGCAAAATTGTTACGCCTATACCGGCACCCATGATAACGACACCAGCAGGGGTTGGTACGACAAAGCAACTGAAAAGGAAAAAGATTTTTGCCGGCGCTACCTCTCGGTCTCAGGTGATGACATCTCCTGGTCCATGATGCGCTCCATATGGCAGTCGGTTGCTTTACATGTCCTTGCCCCAATGCAGGATCTGCTGAGCCTGGGAACGCAAGCCCGCATGAACATGCCCGGGGCTGCCAGCGGAAACTGGGCCTGGCGCATGGCACCCGGCGCTCTCTCTGATTTTCTCAAACACAGGCTGTATGAGTTAAATTATCTCTACGGCAGGCTGCCGGAAACCGAGAAACAAAAATTAAGATTGATCGAATTAAAGGCACAGGAAGCTGAGGTCAAACCTCATTAACAGGCACTCTGGTTATACTCGCCAGCAGGATCCCGGCCAAAATTAGGCATGCGCCGACCAGTTCGATGATGGTCGGTGCTTCTTTTAAAAAGATCAAGGCCAGGATGATCGTCCCGATGGGCTCTCCCAATATGGCAATCGACACGACACTGGCTTGCAGGTATTTTAGTGCCCAGTTGAATATCGAGTGGCCGAAGAGTTGGGGGATGATCGCCAGGGCAACCAGCCAGGCATATGATCTGATCGAAAAACCGACCAGTTCAGCTTCTGAAAAAATGGCGATCAGGTCAACTACGATCGCCGCCACACCATACACCCCAAACGTATACTGCAGCGCTGAAACTCGCTTGCGCATGATGCGGCCAATGATCATATATCCAGCCGCCATTAAAGCACCCAATAAAGCCAGCGAATTCCCCCGGAAGACATCCAGGGTGATCTGCTGTGACCCGCTCTGGCAGGCAAGTCTTCCATCCGTAAATCCACAACGCTCACTTAATGACACGCAGATCAAACCAAAAAACGCAATCAGTAGTCCGACCAGGATATTCCTGGTGATCTTTTCTTTGAGGATCAAAGGCGAAAGCAGCGCAACCCACAGTGGTGTGGTTGTTACAAGGACCACCGAGCTGGCAACCGAGGTCATCTCAAGCGATTTTATCCAGCTGATGAAGTGCACAGCCAGGAAGGTGCCGCTCAGCAGGATCAGCCAGGCATTTCTTTTTTCAAAGATTGGTCTGATGCTTTCTTTCTTAAAGATCGCAATGACCCCGATGATCAGCGTTGCCAGGGTCAGGCGATATGCCGAAATGACGATGCTGGCTACTTCATCCTGGGCAAAGCGGATCAGGATGGAGGCTGTCGAGATGCAGATGATCCCAAAACCTAACGCCAGGTATTTGTGCCATTGTTTTTCAGTTTCCTCTATCAATTATTTTCGCCTTTAAATGCCAGGAAAAATGATATCATACTCACATAAAATTGTAACGGAGAAATAATGACCCATGTAATTACCAGCCTTTGCCTTCGCGATGGTGGCTGCATCGCTGCCTGCCCTGTCGAGTGTATCGTTCCAGGTCAACCCCAGGATGAGTGGCCAATATTTATTATTGACCCGGTAACCTGCATTGATTGTGGTGCCTGCATCCCGGTTTGCCCTGTGGGCGCCATATTTTCTCTTTCCGATGTACCGTCCAATTGGCAGGCCAAAGGTGGTGAGGTCCTCAATGGCAAAGCAGCAGACCCCTTATTCCCTGAGCCTTTCTCTGGTTTTGATTATGAAGGCAACCTGGTAACCCTCGACCACACCAGGACCTTGATAAAAGGTGAGATCATCGATCTCACCCCGGATATCCAGGCAAACAAGGATTTCTTTGATTTTGGCCCGGGTTATGAGGCGCTGGGATAAGGTTTAGCTCTTCTTGAAGTGTGCCTCAGCTGCCATGGCAGCACCAACGATCCCGGCAAGGTTTTCCAGCTCTGCCGGGACTACCTTGACATCACAATTAATATATTCCTTAAATTTTTCATACCTCGAGCTGACCCCTCCCCCCAGGATGAACAGGTCCGGGCTGAATAATTTATCGTAGGTTCTCAAAACCAGCGAAAACTGTTTTCCCCATTCTTTCCAGGATAGTTTGTGATCCTGTCTTGCAGCGTCCGAAGCACGGTGTTCCGCTTCTTTGCCTTTCACATCAAGGTGTCCCAGTTCAAAATTGGGGATCAGAATTCCATCATAGAAAAATGCCGAACCAATGCCGGTTCCCACCGTAAGGAAAAGGACCGCACCTTTGCTGTTTTTCTTGCCGATACCGAATTGCATTTCTGCGATCCCGGCCGCATCTGCATCGTTCAGAAAGAAAGTATCGCACCCCGTTGTTTTCCTGATCAAGGCTTCCGCATCATACCCGATCCAATCTTTGTGGATATTGGCGGCAGAATAGGTCTTCCCATGCTTGACCACACCGGGAAAGCCGCAACCGATCGGACCCTCATAGTGCAGTTTTTCAACAATTTTCAAGATGACACCCGCTACTGCCTTTGGTTTGGGTGTCTCAGGCGTGGGGATCCGCACCCGGTCCGAAACCAGTTTTCCCGAAGAAGTGTCGACCAGGGCACCTTTGATCCCGGATCCTCCAATATCAATACCTAAAATTGCCATCGTACCTCCTTATAATTCATTCACAGGCGTTATTTAAATGTTCTTCATATGTTTCTGCAAAGTTGTGCCGTTGTGAGCCATCACATCTTGCCCGGAAATAATAAAATGGGGTTTGCTCGGGGTATGCCACCGCCATGATCGAATCCAGGTCCGGGTTTGATATCGGGCCTGGCGGCAAACCAACAATTGCATACGTATTGTACGGTGAATCCACCAGCAGGTCATCGTAGAATAATGGCGATTTCCACCACGAAGCGCTTGCATTTTGATATCCCAACGCATACTGGATGGTCGGGTCGGTCTCCAACCGCATTCCCGCTGCCAGGCGGTTCAAAAAGACCGAAGCGATCAGACTTCGTTCCTCAGGGATCACGCCTTCCCTTTGGATGATCGATGCCAGGATGATTGCCTGGTGGCGTGTCAGACCAATGGAGCTAAATGCTTCTTCCATATCCCCTGTGATATTTGAAGTGAACCGCTCCACAAACAGGCTTACCAGCGCTTCCAACCCGGTATCTCTTGATAATTGGTAACTGCACGGGAACAGGTAACCCTCCAGTGAAGAATTCCCCGGCAGGGATAATTTTTCCATGTAAATTTCAGCCGGGTTATAGGCAAATTCCAGGAATTGTTCCGGCGAAATATCCAGGCCGGATGTCGGCAGTGACGCGGCAATTTCTTCAATTCTCCATCCAGGCAGGATGACAAATTGCAGCACCGAGGTATTGAAATTGGTGATGATATCGCTGATCTCAATCGGGGTCATGCCTGGATTTAACATGAAAGTCCCTGACTGCAGCTGCCGGTCCAACCCGGTGAATATCAGGTATGACCTGACCAGCGCTGAGTCACCGATCAGCCCCATGTCTTCCAGTCTCAAGCAGATCATCTCCACAGATTCACCGCTTTGTATGGTAAAAATTATGTCATTTTTCCCGCTTAAGTACGGTTTTTTGAGTTCTTCCCCATCTTTGAGCAATTGAATTGCGACGTTAAACTTTGTGCGCAGGGGGAGATCTGTTGCCCGGTGACCGATCTTCTGTTCAACAAGCGAAGGGAGGTAAATAACAGCCATCGCTCCAGCAGCAGTGACCAGGATGACGATTGCCACGAACATCAGCAGGAAACAACTCTTATTCCGCTTCTGTTTTCTTACCATTGACACCTTCTTTTATTGTAGAAAACTGCGCTGAACACAAAAAATCGTCCAACAAAAGCGCTGCCGCCCGGTCATCGATCAGTGCTTTGCGCTTCTTTCGCGACCGTCCCACCTGCAGGTCGATCTCATGAATTCTGCTGGAGGTATTGCTCTCATCCCAGAGCTGGATTGGCAAGCCTGTCTTCTGCGCGAGCACCCCGGCAAGCTTTTGCGCGGACCTTGCTTTGTTGCCAACCTGACCATCCCCGTCCAGCGCTTGACCGACCACGATCAACTCACACAAATGCACTTCTGCCAATCCGATGATCTGCTCAGCATCCTTTTCCCGCGATACGTGTTTTATGATCTTCAGCGGGCGCGCCAAAACCCCTTCCGCATCGCTGATGGCAATGCCGATATTCTTTTCGCCCGGGTCAACTGCTAATACACGCATGGTAAAATCGATTATATGTACCTGATGAACTGTTTTCATCAAAATTATACATTACTAAATGCCAGCAATAACCAACAGTGGAGGATTTTATGACTGAAATTAATACAACCATCACCAGGGTGACCATATTCCGCGGCCAGGCCAGGGTCGAACGCAACGCAAAAATCGATTTACCTGCAGGTCTCACATTTCTTTCCTTTTGTGATCTGCCTGCCAGTCTTATCCCTGCCTCGATCAGGGTAAAAGCCTCTGCCGACCAGCCATCTTTTCTGCGTGATACAAGCATAGAGGAGGTTTACCACACTGAAACTTACGATCAGAAGTTGGAAGCTTTAGAAAAAGAAAGCCGGCAATTGCAGGAAAAGATCGAGAATTTTAAGGATGAGATCACTGCCCTCGATGGCACCATCAAACACCTCGAATCACTCCTCGGTGAATCGCGTATATTTGCTTTTTCCATCTCCTCCGGCAAACTTTCACTGGCAGAGCATCAAAAGATCTATACTTCTGTTTCAGAAGAACGCAAAAAGGTCTTCGAAAAAAAGCAGGGCATTTCCGCAAAGATAGCAGATCTGAATGACCTCCTCGCCAAGAACCTGTCCGAACAGGACCAGATCCGCAGCGGTGAACAAAAAACCACCTACACCGTGACTACCCGCCTCGAGTTGCAGGCCGCAGGTTCAGTCTTCATCGAATTGGTGTACCTCACCCACAATGCACACTGGACGCCCCACTATGACCTGCAATTGGTCGGCGACAAGGTCACCCTGGACTACCTGGCCGATGTCAGCCAGACTACCGGGGAGAATTGGGACGATATCGAGCTGAATTTATCAACAGCTGAGCCGGGCACCCACTCCAGGATACCCAAACTGGACCCCTGGTACGTGGATGCTTATCGACCGCCCGTCCGCATGATGCAAAGCGCCCCGAATGCCGTTGCCATGAAAAAGGGCGACATGGCCATGCCGCTCAGCATCGATCAATTTGCCAGGGATGCCTACACCGAAGCGATGATCCCTGAAGCGGAGGTCATCGAACAGGGTGTCAATCTTAAGTACAAAATACCTTATAAGCTCAGCATTAAAAGCATCCACGAGCCAATGGTCGTGCAAATTGCTTCTTGTGAACTGAAACCCGAGATTGACCTGGTTGTTGCCCCCCGCAAGGAAACAAGGGCTATAACCAGGATCAAGACGAAGAATTCCTCACAATATACCCTCTTACCGGGGGATGTCCAGCTTTATAACAACGGCGAATATTCAGGAAAAACGGAGATCAAGCTGATCCCCAAAGGTGGCGAAATTATGGCATCCCTGGGTTTTGATGACCATGTCCAGGTCGAGTTCGAACTCGTCAGGAGTGAGGTCAACAAGAAAACACTCCAGGACAAAAAGAAGAGCACCTACAGCTACCAGGTCAGGCTCACCAACAATTCACCAGACCAGCGATCCATCGAGGTCCTGGACCAGATCCCGGTGTCAAAACACGAACAGATCAAGGTGAAACTGGAAGAAACTTATCCTTCCAATGTCACTGTGGACGAGCTTAACCGCCTCTCCTGGAAGATCGTGCTTGGGCCTCAAAAGTCAGAGCTGCTGCGCTACACCTTTACCGTTGAATCCCCTGTCGATATCTAGGTTTCAGGGTTGTAGATTGCGGGATAACTTATTAAGAGTGGAGTGGCTTTCGCCACTCCACTTTAATTACTCAAATAATCCCTCGAGCTTGCTCGATTTGAAGTGAATCCTTAAGATCTTTCTGCCGCGTTCTTTCAACACTTCAAAGTCGCCCAATGCCTGCGCCCGTTGTAAGGTGCCAAAATGCATGTTTTCCTGCGGGATCAGCATGTCATTTTCCACTTCAGCCGTGATCTGCAGGAAAAAGCCCTGGTTGCTGCCCCCTTTATGATATTGCCCCGTCGAGTGCAAAAAGCGTGGTCCAAATCCCAACGTTGTTGCAAATCCGTTGGTATTGAAACACTCTCGCAAAAAGGTCAGATCAGCCTCATTCTCTTCCGACCTGTTGATGAATGCATTGATCGCCAGGAACTTAGGCGCTTTGACACCGTCCAGGTATAGGTTGAGAACATCCGCGATCGTTTTGATTTTCTTGTATCTGCGATCCGGTTCTCCATAGATCGCCCATGAGTCTGTTGAGAAGACCGGTTCTCCTTCTTTCAGGTTCCCGGATTGCTGAAATTCATGGATGATCTCCTTGGTCCGCGTCTTGTTGGCTTGCACATCCGGCTGGTCGAACGCATTGACCCCCATCACGGCACATGCCACGGATGTGGCGATCTCCCAGCGGTAGAATTCACCAAACAGGTCATATTTTTCCGCCAGGTTGATCACCACGACCGGGTTACTGTAATGATATTCCTGGACCAGCGGGTCAAGTGCGCCTGTCATTCGCAGGTAAACGAATATCCGGTCATTTCCAATGAACGCAGATGACACCTGGGGCTCATCCACCACCGGCAGGATACCTTTGCCATCTTTCCCGCTGCTTTCGGCGATCAGTTGCTCCAGCCACGCGCCCAGCGGTCGTATTTCCTGGTCAGCCATGATGCACAGTTTGTTTCTGCCGTGTGTGGCTGCCATGCCGAGAATGCCGCCCAGGATCGCCCCCGGGTTCAAGCCGGTCTCAACTGCCGGAAGGCATCGCTCATACATCGACTTGGCGTGTTGCTGTAATTTTGCCAGATCTAGCCCCAAAAGAGCCGCGGGCACCATGCCAAAGTTGGAGAATACAGAGAATCGTCCCCCGACGGTTGCCTCTCCGTGGAATACAGCCCGCAGTGAATTCTGTCGCGCATATGTTTCCAGTACGGTTCCCGGGTCGGTGATCACTGCGAAATGGCTCGCTGTGGCATTGCCAACCAGTTTCTCGACCTCCTGCCGGAAGTAATTCAGCGCAGATGTGGTCTCGCTGGTCGTCCCCGATTTGCTGGAGACGATGAACAGCACCTTTGCCACGTCGATCCCCCTGTAAGACGCCAGGATCTCGTCAGGGTTGGTGGTGTCGATGATCTTGAGCTTCAGTCCTTTGCCGGGTAACACGCTGTCGCCCACAACCAGGCTCAGAACTTCCGGCGCCAGCGAAGATCCGCCCATCCCCAGTACGAAGACGTGCGTAAATCCATCGGCCAGCGCCTGGTCGCGAAACGCTTCAAACTCCGCGAATTGTGCCGTCATTTCGACCGGCAGCTGCAGCCATCCCAGCCGCTTGCGGATCTCTTCCTGCCCCTCAGGGTCATCTGTCCATAAGGACGGGTCGCCGGCGAACATCCGCTCGATCGGCTTTTCCTTAAGCATCCACCTGAGTACATCCTCCATCGTGAATGGCAGCCTATCGGGCAAATAATATGTCACTTCATCCTGCAGAAATTCCATGTCAACTCCTTATCTTGTGCCGTCCTCTTGGCCGTGAGACAAAAATTACCGTCCTTAATTATTACCCTTTATTTACTATGCGCATTCGCTCTATTTCTTCTGAAAGGCGAAAACGCTTCAGTCAAACATTGCATGCGCTTTGGCCAGGATGTGTTCCACCGTAAAGCCAAATTCCGACATCAGCCTGCCGATTGGCGCCGAAGCGCCGTAGTGATCGATGCCGATGGTCGTGCCGTTGTCGCCAACCCACTTCTGCCAGCCGGTCGTAACGCCGGCTTCGATCGAAATGCGGCGCTGCACGTTCGGCAGGAGAACGGACGCTTTGTAGGCGGCATCTTGCTGCTCGAATAGCTCCCACGATGGGAAAGAAACGACCCGCGGCGCATGTCCCTCGGCCGCCAGCGTCTGGGCTGCTTTGAAAGCCAGCTGCACTTCCGAGCCGGAAGCCATCAGGATGATATCCGTCGGTCCGCTGCCCAGGTCTGCCAAAACGTAAGCCCCTTTTTGGGTACCTGTTGCAGGTTGCACAACCGTGCGATCGAACGTAGGCAGGTTCTGGCGCGAGAGCACCAGCGCGGTCGAGCCGTGCCGGTTGCCGATCGCATACTTCCAGGCTTCCAGCACCTCGTTGGCATCCGCCGGTCTGAACACCACCAGGTTGGGGATCAGCCGTAAACTGGCAACATGTTCGATCGGCTGGTGCGTGGGTCCATCTTCGCCCACACCGATGGAATCATGCGTTAGCACCCAGATGGTGCCCATCTCGGAAAGCGCAGCTACTCGCATCGCCCCCCTGCAATAATCTGAAAAGACGAGGAAGGTGGCAGCAAAGGGCACCAGCCCGCCGTGTACGGCGATGCCATTGGCGATGGCTGCCATCCCGTGCTCGCGTACCCCGAAATGCAAGTTGCGTCCCTCAGGATGGCTGCTGTCAAATGCCACCGCATCCTTAATCCAGGTCATGTTGGAGGGCGCCAGGTCCGCCGAGCCGCCGATCAGTTCGGGCAGTGCCGCCGCCAGCATGTTGATCACCTTCCCTGAAGAGACGCGCGTAGCCATCCCCTTCTCATCTGCCGCGAACTCAACCAGTTTTTCCTGCCAGTTATCGGGTAATTGACCATCTGCGCGCCGCACAAATTCTGCTGCCCGCCCAGGTTCTGCTTTTTGGTATTTCTCCATTAGGCCGCGCCAGTCATCGTGCGCCGCCTTGCCTATTTCCAGGCAGCTGCGGAAATGAGCCAGCACCTCGGGGTCGACATAAAATGTTGGCGCAACCGGCCAGTTGGCGTTGCGTTTGGCTTGTTCGATCTCAGGCCAGCCGGGTGGCGTACCGTGCGCGCTTTCCGTGCCAGCAAAGGTCGGCAGCCCGTACCCGATCGTCGTTCGGCAGATGATCAGCGATGGGCGCGCATCCGCCTTCGCCTGGATGATCGCCTGGTCGATCTCGTCCACATTGTTGCCATCGGCCACATGCTGAACATGCCAGCCATAAGCCTCAAAACGCTTCCCGCGGTCCTCGGTGAAGGCCACTTCCGTGGAACCCTCAATGCTGATGCGGTTATCGTCATACAGGTAGATCAGTTTGCCAAGCCGCAGGTGGGCGGCGAGTGAGGCAGCTTCGGACGCAACACCTTCCATCAGGTCCCCATCGGTCACAATCGCATAAGTGTAGTGATTGACAACTTTAAGAACCGCCTGGTTGAACTCCGCCGCCAGGTGCGCTTCCGCGATTGCCATGCCCACGCCGTTGGCAAAGCCCTGTCCCAGGGGTCCTGTGGTCGTCTCCACCCCGGGCGTGACGCCCAGTTCGGGGTGCCCTGGCGTTTTGCTGCCCCACTGGCGGAACTGCCGCAGGTCTTCCAGGGAGACATCGTAGCCGGTGAGATGGAGAAGTGAGTAGAGCAGCATCGAACCATGCCCACCGGATAGGATGAAGCGGTCCCGATCCGCCCATTTGGGGTCAGCGGGGTCATGCTTCAGGTGCCGCATCCAGATGGTATAAGCCATGGCAGCCGCCCCCATCGGTAACCCGGGGTGGCCCGAGTTGGCCGTCTGCACGCCGTCCACGGAAAGGAAGCGAATGGTGTTGATCGATCTTTCAATAAGAGATTTTAGGTCCATCAAGTACTCCTGCTCTTTGTTTTGCCTACGATTCTACCATGCCCACCTTTCTGCCGCATCAATCCACTTGCTTTAAAACTCATAATTTATACCAATTGTTGCTTCCTGTTTGCTCACGTCTACCATCCCGCCTTATCCTTCGTAGGGGTTCAGCGAGCTGAACCCAATTTCCTTTTTCCCCATCTACTCGTTTGCCAATAACCTGGTCCCCATTCTACCGTAGGGGCGAAGCAACTTGTCAAGACCATTTGTTGAAAAACGGACCTTTCTCGGGCTGCTTCGCCCAAATTGCCATAATTAAGATGCCTATTTGCCTGGATAATTCTGACCCTTCTGCCATAGCCGTAGCAACTGTGATAAAAGTCAAGCCTGAGCTGGCACTTTGGGTGAAGCCAATGATGAACTCCAGGATTGGTTAGTGTGAGCCATCGCATTGAGAATACAGAGCAGTTTTCTCATACAAGCTACGAG
>Ga0209723_1001752_pt1 | contig 32174 bp, 28 predicted proteins | sample BiotimSIPDNA_2_FD_185750 | JGI IMG/M metagenome (GOLD analysis project Ga0209723, IMG submission 185750) | Anaerobic biogas reactor microbial communites from Washington, USA - Biogas_R2 time_0 SIP DNA (SPAdes) (version 2) | ecosystem: Engineered > Bioreactor > Anaerobic > Unclassified | place... | reverse complement strand
TCTATTGCCCCAAATTCGTCATAGTCATAAGCAAATTTCTCATATACGTCTTTCATTAAATCATTCCCTCCTGTATATAAGGTTTCACTTGTTTTATCACCTGCGATCAGCTTCTATTTATGTGCACATCTAACCTGACCACACAACCCCGGCAAAATCAAAAAACATCTAAATCGACCACTCGCGAAGGCTGACATCTAACCCGACCACTCACCGAGCTATGATATCTAACCTGACCACTTGACTATCAAAAACCGCTCTTTGGACTTGTTCCCACGAACAGATTTTTTCACGATTTCATCACCTCGAATTTTCACTATCAAACCCCGGAAAGCCTTTATTTCAAGGCTTTTCTACACACTTACTTATCTACCCTTGTTATCAATACTACCGTCTCAACGTGCATGGTTGCGGGGAACATGTCCACCGCGCGAAGAATTTTCGGTGAATAGCCAAGCGTATGGAATTTCTTCAGATCTCTTGCGAGCGTCGCGGGATCACATGAAACATATACGATGCGGTCCGGAGACATAGAGGAAATCGTTTCGACAGCTCCAGGAAGAAGGCCCTTTCTTGGAGGGTCAACAATGATCACATCGGGCAGAGTACCGGAATCGGTAAGCTTTCGGGCGGCTTCCGACGCGTCCGCGCATATGAAGCCGACGTTTGTAACAGCGTTTCGTATCGCATTTTCCCTGGCGTCGTCTACCGCGGCTTTAACAATCTCTACACAGGTCACATGACGGGCATATCGCGCCGCGAGCAGGCCGATCGTCCCGGTGCCGCTGTAAAGGTCAAGGACATGCTCATTGCCGTTTAAATTAGATAATTCCTGGGCAATGCCGTAAAGCACATCGGCCTGTCTTACGTTGATCTGAAAAAAAGACTCCGGGGAGAGGGAAAAACGCAGTCCGCGAAGGGTTTCGTGGATGCGGGTATCTCCGAAGAGGGTTTTAAAGTTTCCGGAGAGGACTTTGTTGCCGTCTGAGCTGTTTAAATCAAGCGTTACCGAAACGATTTTCGGTACCGCTCCGGCAATGAGGGTTACAAGCTTGTCTGTGTGAGGAGGCATACCCGCAGAAACGATACAAACTCCCACATTGCCGTCAGATACCGTTCTTACAAACAGGCGGCGGATAAGACCAGTGCGGCTTTTCTCATCGTATGGCGCGATGCCGTAAGTATCCATCCATTCGCGCAGAGAAGCAGCGCACAGATCCGCGGATTCGTGCTGCAGCAGACATCTGTCGATAGGAACGACCTCGTGGCTGCGGTCTCTGTAAAAACCCGTTATCGCGCGACCGTCCTTTTCGGCGACAGAATACACGGCTTTATTGCGATAACCGAAGCGTTCAGGCGCCCCTCGGATTTCGGAAAGGCGCAGGTCAACTCCGCCTATGCGGGAGATTGCGTCCTCTATCCGGAGCTTTTTAAGCCGCAGCTCCTCCTTGTAGGTGCAGTGCAGGAAATCGCAGCCGCCGCATTTTCCGAAATAGGGGCATTCAGGCTCGATTCGTTCCGGAGAGAGAGTGCTGTGTCTTATGGCCTTCCCCCAGGCAACACCGGCTTTGACTTTCATTATCAGAACATCGCATACCTCTCCGGGCAGCGCGTCCTTTACAAAAACAACGCGGCCTTCCGCGCGCGCCACACCCAGACCTTCGCTGCTGCATCCCTCTATACGCAAAGTGTAAACACCGTTTTTTTCTAAATTCATACACGCACCTCCGCATATACTGTTATTATAACCCTACGCTACGCTATGGGCAATGTTTATCCCGCGTGCTTTTTCCGGATATATTTATACGGATAACATGCCATAATATCATAAGCAGGGCTTTGTGCTCAAAGGGCACAGGCAATCCTGGAAGCGCCGGCGGATACTGCGGCAAAGCGCAGTAATTTTTTTATCGGTGTGCTTGATTTTTCGGCACATTTGCTTTAATATCAGATATATTGGTGGTATTATTAAGAAAATATATGTATATGGGATAACGAGGAAAGGATGCTGACTATGTTTTGTATGAATTGCGGAGCCAATATCGCCGATGGCACAGTATATTGCCCGAATTGCGGATCTCCGCAACAAACCGGGCAGCCGGTGGCGCAGCCGGGGCAGTATAATCCCGGAGCGGCGCCGAATACCCCTTACGTTCAGACCGCTCCCCCCTGGAAGACCAAAGCGATTGTCTCTCTTGTACTCGGCGCCCTCTCTGTGTGCTGGGCATGGTGGGGATATGCGGCCATAGTCGGCATTGTTCTCGGCATTGTCGGCATAGTAATGTCAATCAACGCGAAAAAGCAGATGGAAGCCGCCGGAAGCACAGAATGCAAGAACTTAATGGTATGGGGAATGATTCTTTCAATAGTCGGTATTGTTATCGGCGCGATCTTCTTTATTGCATGCGGTATTCTTGTCGGAGCCCTCGGAGCGTTTAACAGGCTTTATTAATCTAACCGGCAATCTTGTGCAGCCGGTGCGCGCAGGCGCACCGGCTGCTTTTTGAAAGGTGCTGAGCTCTTGCTTCCGTATATAAGCTTACTTGGCAGAAGGCTGCCGGTCTACGGCCTGCTGGCCATAGCCGGAGTAGGTATCGGTATCGCCGCCGGAGTCCTGACATACCGAGGCCGTGTTAAGCGCTCGGATCTTTTCTACGCGGCCTGTTACGGGGCCATCGGTCTTTTAGTCGGCGCAAAGCACCTTTTTCTTATTGTGTCGATACCGGACATCTGGAGTATACGACATGATATAATCCGGGAACCCCGTCTGCTTCCGGCACTGATTTATAACGGGTTTGTTTTTTACGGGGGGCTGGCGGGAGCAATTTCAGGGATTATTATATACTGCCGAAAGTTCGGCATTCCCGAGCTCGAAGCGCTTGACGGACTTACGCCGGGCATGCCGCTCGCGGCCGCGATAGGGAGGCTGGGATGCTTCGCCGCGGGCTGCTGTTACGGGATAGAATACCGCGGCGCGCACAGCGTTGTTTTCACCGTAAGCGAGCACGCTCCGAACGGGGTACCTCTTTTTCCCGTGCAGCTTCTCGAGACGGGAATTCTCCTGATTCTTTTTGCGGCGGTGTTTTTGTTTTCGCGAAAAGAAAGAAAGCCCGGGCGCGTGACGGGATTTTTTCTTATCCTGTACTGCTCGGCCCGTTTTTTCACTGAGTTTCTGCGGGGGGACGAGCAAAGGGGCATCGCGTTGGGACTTTCCACATCGCAATGGATATCCGCGGCGGGACTGGCGGCAGCGTTGGCTTTCTTGCTCCGACTGAGGAAGAAAAAGGCGCAAAAGCGCGATGCGGAGGTCTGACTTCCGTGGAAATGTTAATGCGCGGCGTATTATCCGGTGCTGTCGGTCTTTACAAATCGACCTGCCGGTGATATATTACAAAGTGCGGTTTGAGCCGTTCGAGCGCCAGTGGCTCAATGGATAGAGCATCAGATTCCGGTTCTGAGGGTTGGGGGTTCGAGTCCCTTCTGGCGTGCCAAAAGCCGATTGTTTAAAGCAATCGGCTTTTTAACATTATTGCGTAAAAACGTGACAAAGTGACGGTGAATTGTATGGACTACAAAAAAGCTCTATATAAGCAACTTTCGCTCGACTTCGGTGTCTCACCCGAGGACATAGCGAGCGGGGAAAACCTCTTTGTTCCGTCAGCGGCGCTGCCCGGAAGACGCCTGTATAAAAGCGACGGCTGCATACTGCGCATACTCGGCATCGGAGGGAAAACAGTGATGAGCTGCGCGGATCCGGTGCTGCTTGACCAGCTTAAAAACGAGTTCGCGGAAGGTGACGGAGCCTGGATAGGCGAGTTTGAGAATCTTATGAAAATCGATGCCTTGCTGCGCCCGATGGGTCACGCGATAGCGGACGCGCATCATTTCTACATACCCTCGAAATTTGATCCGATGCTGAAAGCACCCGCGGATATACTGTGGCTGGAGCGATTTGAGCTCGAGCGTTTCAGGGGAGACGAAAGATTTACCGAAGCGCTCTGCTTTAGCGATGACCGTCCGGACATGCTTGCCGTCGCCGCGGTGGATGGCAATGAGATTCTTGGTATGGCGGGGGCAAGCGCGGACAGCCCGGACGCATGGCAGATAGGCATAGACGTGCTGCCGCAGGCGAGCGGAAAAGGTATAGGGACGTATTTGACCCGGCTTTTAAAAAACGAGGTTATCAGCCGGGGATACCTGCCGTTTTACGGTACCGTCGAGTCTCATATAACATCTTCCCGGGTTGCTTTAGCGGCGGGCTTCGTACCCGCGTGGTGGGAGCTTTATACAGCCAGACTCCCGTGACTACGGCAGCCTGACGAAATAAATTTGCTAAATAAGCGCAGCCGATAGGACCAAGCGGCGGTCTTATCGGCTGCGCTTATTTAGCGTTTCCGTTATCGTTTATAAAGTTGCGATAGGTTAACGAGATGCGATACTAAATATCATCTGGCGTGCCGCCCGACATATCCACAAGAAAAGGATTGGGCAATTCGGGGAGGCGGTCGAGGTCAATGCGCGCCAGAGCTTCGTGAAGATGAGGCATGAAGAACAAGGAGTCGTGGGTGCCGGGTCCTTCACGGTATATATGATTAACACCAATGGTCTTAAGAAAACCGTGGAATTTGCGGTTAAACACGCATAGCATGTCGTTCCATCCGCAGGCGAAATAAATGTCGGGTATCGGACGGCGGGACGCCAGCATTTCCTTAGCGCAGACCTCGAGGTCCGCGTCGCGCTCGTGCACCGTGTCAAGGTCGCCGAAGACGCTGGTGAAATAGCTTCGGGTGGCACCTACCTCATTGGGGGTCTCCGTGGAAGAAGGCAGCTGATCGATAACGTTGGCGGGGGAGAGACCTATTATATGACCGAAAACGTCGCTGTATTTCATGCCGTTGCGCAGAGCGCCGTATCCTCCCATCGATATCCCGCCGAGAATAGTGTCCTCGCGCTTATCGGAAAGCGGGAACATGTGCCTTGTCAGTTCAACCAGCTCATGACCGATCATTTCGCTGTACATGTCATTGCGCCTGAGGTCATCCACATAAAAGTGATTTTCGCCGTCGGGCATAATTATCGCTAGATTGTTAAGCAGGGCTATCTGCCCGAGCTCGGCTTCCTGACTTAACATTCCCGTTGAGCTGCCTGTGTATCCGTGAAGCATATACAAGGTCTTCAGCGGCTTTAAAGGTCCCGGGGGCAGACCCAGCATCCCGTCAACGGGAAGGATCGCGTTGAAATGTACGGGTCTTTTAAGACACGTTGAAAAGTACTCAGCCTGTATAAGAGCCATGATCTTACTCCTTTCTCACTTGCTTTCCGCGTCAATCCAGAAGGGGTTTACAAATTCCGGGGCAATATCCAGCCCGGGTATTCGCCCAAGCCCGCGCCGCAGGTATGTTTTCCAGAAAGGCCACTCATGGGTTCCGGGGCCCTCCTCATATTTATGAGGATAGCCTATCTTGTCAAGATAGGAGTGAAGCTCGCGGTTGCTGAATACCAGAGCGTCATTATAGCCGCAGGCGATGTAAAGATCGGTGGGTGTCGTATTTTCAATGATTATTTTTTCGGCGAGCCGCTCAGGGTCCATATCGCTGCCTTTGAGCTTGTCAAGGTCGCCGAAGACCGCTTCGTAATATCCCCGGTTTATGCCCATGGGATTGTTCTCATAAGTAGATGAAATCGCCGCGTTGAGTATCAGGGCCGAGGAGAGAGCGATTGTGTATCCGAAGACATCCGGATACTTCAGGCTGTTTCTGATCGCACCGTAGCCGCCCATTGACAAGCCGGCGATTATAGTATCCTCGCGTTTGTCGGACAAGGGAAGAAGCCTTCTGGTGAAGTCCACAAGCTCGCGGGATACATACTCACCGTATTTCATGCCGCTCGGATGGTCCACATAGAAGCTGTTTTCCCCGGAGGGCATTATAACGCATAAATTCAATTGCTGCGAGATCCCCGAAATGTCGGTATTAAGTATCCAGTCCGTGCAGTTGCCCATATAACCGTGAAGAAGGTATAGCGACTTATAGGGCTTTTTCGGCTGCGGGCCGTCCGGACCCATACTGTCCGCCGGTATCAGGATGTTGAGCGGAACGGATCTCATCAGGCTGGTGGAAAAAAAGCTGACCTGGAGCCACGCCATGAGCTATCAGTCCTTTCGTTATCCCGCCTTGCCAGGGCGGGTATTTTTCAGTAAGTATAGCACAGCGGAAATATATCCGCAAATAATCATACGTGATGCGCGAGGTGTGTGCGCGAGGTGTTGTGCGCGAGGTGACGCAGCGGCTGCGTGTAAAAAAAGACTCCGCCGTTTGTGCGGCGGAGTCTTTTTCAGGCTGCAGGGGCAGCCGGTTTGTTAATGTCAGCTTTTTACTTGGCGGCTGTCGCGGAAGCAACGTTGGCGTATAAGAAGTACTTGTAGCCGAACAGGTTCGCGTACAGACCTGTTACGTTGGACTTCTGCATGTAGATATCGTTGTAGTAGTAGATCGGCATAATGCAGCCGGTGCCCATGAGAATATCCTCGGCCTGGTGCATGAGAGCTTCACGTGCTACGAAATCCGTGCTTGTCTTGACCTGGGCGATCAGGCTGTCGTATTCCGACCAGGCAGGGGCGGCGGGGGAATCCGTTTTGCCGAACTGACAGTCGTTGTTGCCGGAATCGCTGGTCCACATTTCGAGCATGTTGATCGGATCGTTAAAGTCCGCTATCCAGCCGTTTCTGGCTACGTCGTAGTTGCCGGACTTTCTCTCCTCGAGGAAAACGGCCCAGTCAACGGTCTTTATAGTCATCGTGATGCCGATTTCGCCGAAGTCCTGCTGCAGGGTTTCGGCAATGGCGACGTGGGCGCTGCTGTCGTTTGTGAGATACTCGAAGCTAATCGGCGTCGAAGCGTCGAGCTTGCCGTTGTTAAATTTAAAACCGGCACTTGTGAGCAGCTCGATGGCCTTGGCTACATTCACGGTGTTGGGATCGTAGTAGCCGACGTTTGCCTCATCGGGATAGGTGTAGTCGGCGTCGTTTGACTTGAAAACACCGCCGTGTCCGTCCATCATGCCTTCGGGGATAAAGGAGTTCGCGGCTTTCTGGCCGGTCTGACCGATGTTCTCGGTAATATAGGTTCTGTCTACCAGATAGGAGAGGGCAAGACGCATATTGGCGGCTTGCTCGGGAGTCTTGTTTTTAAACAGATCGGAGCCCGCATTGAAGCAGACATAGTAGGTGCCGAGGTTCTCGGCTATATAAAACTCGGGGCTGGTGATAAGCGTCTTGATTTCGTCGGTGGGGACCGTGTCGATGAAGTCGAGGTTGCCGGCATCGTATGCGCCCTTTATGGCGACGTCATCCGCACTGAGCATGAACTCAAGGGTATCGACTTTAACGTTAGCGGCATCCCAGAAGTTGGGGTTCTTTTCATAGACCATGCTCTCGTCATGAGTCCAGGACTTTAATACGAAAGCGCCGTTTGAAATGAAGCCGGCTTCCTGGGCCCAATGTCCGGGATTTGTCACCCAGTCGTCGTATTTTTCAACTTCGCTCTGCTTGATCGGCAGGAAGGTCGGGAAGGCGCACAGGTCAAGGAAGTAAGCGCAGGGAGAAGTAAGGACTACGGTAAAGGTCTTTCCGTCCGCAGAAGCGGTGACCTGGAGATTATTTTCGTCATAACCTTTGATTCCGTTGAGCATGTACGAATAGTCGGCCGCTGTCGCGGGATCGGCGGCGCGCTTCCAGGCATACTCGAAGTCGGCAGCGGTCAGGGCTGACCCGTCGCTCCACTTCAGGTTGTCTTTGAGTGTGAAGGTGTAGATCAGGCCGTCGTCGGAAACCGTGTAGCTTTTCGCGCAGGCGGGAATAAGGGAGCCTTTGTCATCATACATGTACAGACCGGAGAAGCTGTTGATGGCAAGGCAGGCTCCGTCAACCGAGCTGTTAAGAGCGGGGTCGAGATAATCCGGTTCGCTGGCGAGATTGAGCCGTAAAACCATCTTTTCCTCCGGCTTTTGGGTTTTCTGGCAGGCTGCGAATACACAGAAAACCAAAACAAGAGCCAGGGTAAGGGCGAGAGCTCTTTTCATTATTTTTTGCCTCCATTTAAATAATAATAGAAAAATCTATAAATTACGGTTTACCCGCCCGGCAGACATGAACCCCTGCAGTGCCGCCGGGCAGACAGACCGGAACTTACTTATTCCAGCAGGCCACGAAATGGCCGGCACCACGCTCCGTGAGCGCGGGGCATTCGGCGGCACATTGCTCCGTTGCGTATGAGCAGCGTGTGCGGAAGGGGCAGCCGCTGGGCATTCTCAGGGGGCTGGGAACATCGCCTTCCAGAACTATTCGCTTACGGCTCCTCGCGATCTTGGGATCCGGTATGGGAACGGAAGAAAGCAGCGAAAGAGTATACGGATGCTGAGGGTTATCGTTGAGCTCGTCGGAGTTTGCTATTTCAACCACCTTGCCCAGATACATCACCGCTATGCGTTTGGATATGTGGCGAACGACAAGCAGGTCGTGGGCAATAAAAAGATAAGTTACGCGGAGCTTTTCCTGCAGATCTTCGAACATGTTGATAATCTGCGCCTGTATGGAGACGTCCAGCGCGGAAACCGGCTCGTCGCATACGATAAATTTAGGATTAACGGCCAGCGCGCGGGCTATGCCGATGCGCTGCCTCTGCCCGCCGGAAAACTCATGCGCGTAGCGCGTCGCGTGCTCGGCGTTGAGGCCGACGAGTTCCATGAGACCGAGCACCTTTTCCTTCCGCTCTTTTTTTGTTGTATACAGTCGGTGTATATCCAGCGGTTCGCCGATTATATCCGAAACGGTCATTCGGGGATTAAGCGAGGAGTACGGATCCTGGAACACCATTTGCATGCTTTTACGCAATTCGGTTATGTTATCGGAGGTAACGAGCTTACCTTCAAAATAAACCTCTCCGCCTGTCGGTTCATACAAGCGCAGTATGCTGCGTCCGACGGTTGTCTTGCCGCAGCCGGATTCCCCGACGAGGCCGAGAGTTTCGCCGCTGCCGATGTTAAAGGAAACGTCGTCAACCGCCTTGAGCGGTGTTGTGCGAAAGAAACCGGTACGCACGTTAAAATATTGCTTTAAATTTCGTACCTCAACAAGATGCTCGCCGCTCATTCGCAATCGCCTCCGTCCTGGGATGCCAGCATGTCCTTCATGTTAAGCCAGCATGCGGCGCTGTGCCCGGGGTTAAGCTCAAACTCGACCGGAACCTCTTCAAGACAGATTTTCATTGCCTTGTCGCAGCGGGAAGAGAAAGCGCAGCCTTTGGGCAGATTTAGAAGGTTAATAGGTGTGCCCGCTATGGGTACGAGCCGCTCGCGGCGTCCGGTCACATCAGGTATACTTCGAAGAAGACCGCTCGTATATTCATGCTTCGGGTTGTAAAATATGTCGTCGACGGAGCCCCTTTCGCAGATACGGCCGCCGTACATAACTACTATCTCGTCGCAAAGCTCCGCTATCACGCCCAGATCGTGGGTTACGAGTATTATAGCCATGCCGAGTTTTTTCTGCAGATCCTGCATCAGCTCAAGGATCTGGGCTTGAATGGTAACATCAAGCGCCGTGGTCGGTTCGTCGGCTATCAAAATGTCAGGCTCGCAGGCAAGTGCCATCGCGATCATAACACGCTGCCTCATGCCACCGGATAGTTCGTGGGGATACTGACGAACCCGCTTCGCGGGCTCGTTTACACCGACAAGCTCGAGCATCTCAACGGCGCGGTCACGCGCCTCGCGCTTGCTTTTGTCGGTATGAAGCAATATCGCCTCTTCGAGCTGGTTGCCGACTGTAAACACCGGATTGAGGCTGGTCATTGGGTCTTGAAATATGATGCTGCAGTGCTTTCCGCGAAAGCTCTGCATTTTGCTTTTTGACCATTTTGTAATGTCGTCGCCCTTATATAGCACGCTTCCGCTTGTTATACGGCCCGTGTCGGACAATATCTGCATTATCGAATAGGCGGTGACGCTCTTGCCCGAGCCGGATTCGCCGACAATACCGAGAGTTTTCCCGCGTTCCAATGTAAACGATATTCCGTTTACCGCCTTAACCTCTCCGTTATCGGTAAAAAAGGAGGTGTTAAGATCGCGGACTTCCAATAAATAATCACTCATAACCGTCACCTCCTGAGCTTCGGGTCAAAGGAATCCCGAAGACCGTCGCCTATCAGGTTAAATGCCAGAACTATCAGGCAGATGGTGACCGCGGGAAACACGAGCTTAAACGGATAGCTGTTAAGACCTTCTCTTGCCGCGTTCGCCAGGCTTCCCAGCGAGGGCATCGGCGCCTGTACACCCAGGCCCACAAAGGACAGGAAGCTTTCGGTGAATATCGCAGTGGGTATTTCAAGCGCTGTGGTGATTATGATTATGCTCACTATATTGGGTATGATATGCTTTCTTATTATCCTGCCCGGCTTCGCTCCTACGGCACGGGCAGCGAGAATATACTCGTTTTCCTTGATGGAGAGTATCTGGCCTCTGACAAGCCTTGCCATAGTAACCCAATAGAGCAGTCCGAAGACAACGAAGATCGATATCATATTCGTTCCGAGCGTCTGCAGCGGTCCGGAGGTCAGACCTGAAAGCAGCGGGTCGAGCACAACGGAAAGAAGGATTATCATCAGCATGTCAGGCAGGGAGTAGATAATATCGACTATGCGCATCATGATGAGGTCCGTTCTGCCTCCGACGTAACCCGAGATGCTGCCGTAGATAAGCCCGATTATCAAAACGATTATCGAGGCGAAAAAGCCTATCGAGAGAGAAACCCGCGTGCCGTAGATCACACGTATGAAATAGTCGCGGCAAAGGGCGTCCGTGCCCATTATGTGCGGAAATAGCTCGTTTCCGGCCGCTATATATTCCTGCTCGGCCTCGCTCCACTCAAACGGACGAAGGTTTTTCGCGCCCTTGTCGCGTTCTCCGCCGACGCTTATTATCTCCGAATAACCGTACGGGACAATCATCGGAGCAACGACAATGGTAATTATGATCAGCAGCAGGACTACAATGCTTATCATGGCCAGCGGGTTATGAAACAGTTTTTTCATACCGTCACGGAAAAATGTGGTGGATTCGCTCATCACATCCTGCTGACGTTTTTCCTCCTCGGTAGCCGGCATGAACTTGGACAGGTCAACCTGAAGAGACATCAAAGACTTTTTCGGAAGGTCATTAACGTTTTTCATCTCGGCCTCCTCAATCAAATGTAATGCGCGGATCAATTAACTTGTAAACGATATCTATTATAAGATTCGCGGTGACCATGACGGCAGCCAGGAATATCGTAGTGCCCATTATCATTGTATAATCGCGATTTGTTATACCCGTGACGAATTTGCTGCCGAGTCCGCCTATGGTGAAGACTGTTTCAACAACGAGACTGCCGGTTATGATATAAGCGGTCATCGGGCCGACATAAGTCACCACGGGTATCAGCGCGTTTCGCAGGGCATGCTTGAAAATAACCTTCCGGGACGCTACGCCTTTGGCCCTTGCCGTTCTAACATAATCCTGCCCCAGCGAGTCGAGCATACTGCTTTTGGTAAGCCTGGTTATATAGGCCATCGGATACATGGACAGCGCTATAACTGGAAGTATATAGCTTTGCGAGCTGGCGCTCCAGACCCGAACCCATCCGAGTTGAATGGAGAAAATCAGCAGCAGCAGCGTAGCCAGAACGAAGCTCGGCACGGCCGTAAACAGCGTGGAAACGAATATGACCACCCGGTCGGGCCATTTATTGCGCATAAGCGCGGCTATGCTTCCGAGAAGTATCCCAAAAAAAATCGCCACAACCATAGCCATAAGGCCAAGCTTTGCGGAGATAGGGAAAGAGTCTCCGATAATGGCGGAGATGCTGCGGCCGTTTTTAAGAGAAACCCCGAGATCACCTTTAATGAAGTGGCCCAGGTATATGAAAAACTGCTGCAAAACAGGCTTGTCCAGGTTATATCGGGCATTAAGCGCTTCTATCGTTGCCGGATCCAGCGCCTTTTCCCTGTTAAAGGGTCCGCCGGGTATCGCGTTCATGGCAAAAAAAGTTATAGCAGAGATTATAAATATTGTAACAATGGCCATAATTACGCGTTTTATCACATATTTCGTCAATAAATACACTTCCTTGAAATAGACTCAAACCGACAATCCGAATTAATAATACAGTCTATCAACCTATAAACTATAAATACCTTTATTATAATGTAAAGAAAACCGATGATTAAAGCAAGGCATATAATATTCCACAACGTCCTGTTTGTCAACATTTCAGGCAGTCAGATAAAACGGTCTTTTCGAAAAAAGCAGAAAAAAGATAAACGCCGCGTGTAAATTGTGTTAAAATAACACAGATGAGCAAAAACGCTGGTTTTCCGGCGAATACGCCGCCGCGTCGCGCGGCAATACCGATCGGGCACGACTTAAGCGCACTTTATTTACCGGAGGGTTTAACATAAAAGCGAAAAGTGAATCTGCGGCAAGGGCGCACGTTCCTGTTATACATACCGATCCTTCTTTCGGCCTTACATCGGCGCAGGCAGAACAGCGCCGCGCCGCCGGATGGGTAAACACGCCTGTCGAATCACCTACAAAGACAGTCTGGCAGATTATCGCCGGAAATTGTCTGACTTACTTTAACCTGGTGTTCACGATTCTGGCTGTCCTCGCGCTTATATTCGGTACCTTCAGAGACGTGATGTTTTACTATGTTATAGTAATAAATACGCTGATCGGAATCGTGCAGGAGCTTCGCGCGAAAAAGGAACTGGACAGCCTGACCCTTGTTTCCACTCCCAAGGCCGTGGCGATACGCGACGGAAAAAGCGTGACTGTGAACGTCTCGGAACTCGTCAGGGACGACATGGTGGTTTTTTCCGCCGGCAGCCAGATCTGCGCTGACGCTCTGGTGCTTTCGGGCGAAGCGCAGCTAAACGAAGCCCTTGTTACCGGAGAATCCGACGAGATAAGTAAAACAGCGGGCAGCAATCTGCTTTCGGGCAGCTTCGTGGTTTCGGGAGAGGTCAGAGCAAGGCTTGTCAGCGTCGGCGCGGACTCTTTCGCGTCCCGCCTGACACTGGACGCCAAAAAGAGCAAAAGAGCCAGCCAGTCGGAGATGATGCGAAGCCTTACAAAGCTTATCAGAGTTATCGGAATAATCATAATCCCCGTCGGCCTTATCCTCATATGGAATCAGCATTTCAATCTGGGCCTCGACATCGCCGCCTCCGTTTTAAAGACCGTCGGCGCTCTTGTGGGAATGATACCTGAGGGACTGTATCTGCTTACCTCCATAGCGCTGACCGTTTCCGTTGTCAGGCTGGCAGGCAAACGAACGCTAACCCATGACCTTGCCTGCATCGAGACGCTTGCCCGCGTGGATGTATTGTGCGTGGACAAGACCGGAACTATAACCGTGCCGGATATGGACGTTGAGCAGGTCGTTGCGCTATGCCCGGATCGCTTTAACGATGATGATATACGTATGATCATGTCGGACCACGCGGCGAATCAGAGCCGCGATAATGAAACGATAAAAGCGATTTCCCGCTATTTCGGCGATGACTCCGGGCGCAAAGCGGAGCGAAGCATACCCTTTTCCTCGTCTACCAAGTATTCGGGCGCCGTATACGAGGAAGGGGAGACCTACCTTGTGGGTGCTCCGGAAATACTTCTCGGCGAGCTTTACGACGAATACAGGGAAATTATCGAGCCGTACACGCGCAGCGGCCGAAGAGTTCTGCTGCTGGTAATGTACGACGCAGACCCCGGCCCCGGACTGCCGGACGGAAGGCTCTCCATGCCCATAGCGCTCATACTTCTGACAAACAGGCTGCGTGACAACGCGATTGAGACCTTTACTTTTTTCAGGGAGCAGGGCGTGAAGATAAAGGTTATTTCGGGAGACAACCCTCTGACCGTGTCCGATATCGCGGCTAAGGCGGGTATTGAGGGAGCTGAGGAATGGATCGACGCCCGTGAGCTCACGACAAAGGCTAAGCTTAAGAACGCAGCCGAAAAGTACACCGTATTCGGGCGCGTTACACCCGAACAGAAACGCAAGCTGGTAATCGCTCTTCATCAGGCCGGACACACGGTTGCCATGACCGGCGACGGTGTAAACGATGTTCTTGCTTTAAAGGAAGCGGACTGCAGCGTCGCGATGGCTTCCGGCAGCGAGGTTGCCTGTCAGGTTTCGCACCTGGTTTTGCTGGACTCGGATTTTTCCTCGATGCCTTCGGTAGTAATGGAGGGCAGACGAGTAATAAACAACATCGAGCGCTCCGCGGCCCTTTATCTTGTTAAAAACGTATTTTCCTTTGTGATGGCGATGCTTTCTCTGGCGGCCGGGTTCACTTATCCGCTGGAAGCGACTCAGCTTTCACTGGTTTCAACCGTGACAATTGGCGTGCCCTCTTTTTTCCTCGCTCTCGAGTCGAACAGCAGCATCGTAACGGGCAGATTTCTGCGAAATGTGCTCGCGCGGGCATTTCCTGCGGGTCTTGCTTATGTTGCGGTCGTACTGGGCATAATCGCTTTCGGTTCCGCTTTTACTCTTGAGGGATCGCAGGTTTCCACGATATGCGCCATCGCGCTCGGTATAACCGGTCTCGTTATGGTGTGGCGCACCTGTGTGCCGATGACCCGTATGCGGCGCGCTCTGTGCGTTCTGCTTGTGCTTATGATGATATTCTGCGTTGTTTTTATGAAGGGCTGGTTTAAGCTCGAACCGCTGGAGACGGGGAGCATTCTCATTCTCGCGGTATTCGGACTGTTGTCGTGGCCTGTAATGGACTGGTTTTACAGAATCTACGAAGCTGCTTCCAAGCTGATATTATCCGCGCGTGACCGCAGAAGAAAGACGCGGGGCCGCGTCCTGTGATCGCGAAGACTTTACGTTATAAGAATCGGTATAAAAAAGGAGGCGTGGGTTCTTGAAGCGCGTTAAATTCATAGCAGCGCTCTGGTGCGCCAAATTCGTTAATATTCTGCTGAGATTGCTGGGCAGGAAAGGCACCTATATGCCCGGAAAGCTTGCTATAAAGGTATGCCCCGATTATATCGCGCAGATACGCAAACCGCCGCGCGTTGTGGCGATTACCGGAACGAACGGCAAAACAACGGTTAACAATATGCTCAGCGACGCGCTGGAAGCATTGGGGTCAAAGGTGCTTTCCAACCGTTTCGGTTCAAATATCAATGCCGGGATCGCGGCGGCGCTCACAGACGGAGTAGATATTTTCGGTCACTTAAAATGTGATATCGCCGTTCTCGAATGCGACGAACGCAGCTCGGCGCTGATTTACCCCGGGCTCAAGCCTCAGATCATTTTGGTGACAAACCTGTTTCGGGACTCGATGAGACGAAATGCCGACGCGGAGTATATAGCGGATTTCATATCAAAAAACGTTACCGAGAACACAAAGCTGATACTGAACGCCGACGATCTGCTCTCAAGCTCGCTCGCGCCCGATAACCCGCGGGTATATTACGGCATCGATCGCTTGCCTTTTGAGGGAGAGCCGAAGGAAAACATTGTTGTGGATACACGTATATGCCCTATTTGCGCCGGGAGTCTGGCCTGGGATTTTCGCCGGTATAACCATATCGGCAGGGCTCGATGCCCCTCGTGCGGCTTCGCGGCCCCCGAGCCGCACTATCGGATCAGGTCGGCCGACATTGATAATATGACTGCGCTGGTGGAGGACGAGGGTGAAGAGCGGCTCATAAAACTTCCGGGAGACGCTGTGTATAATATCTATAACACGCTGGCGGTTTACGCGGCTCTGCGCGAACTCGGCGTCGAAGGTTCGCAGGCGGCCGCGGTTTTAGAGAGCATTAAGATAGTCGGCTCCCGTTTTTCAAGACAGAGCATCGGGGGCAGGGAGCTCACGGTTATTATGGCCAAAGGGCTTAATGCGGTTGCCTGCACGCGCTCGTTTGACTATGTAGCTTCACAGACGGGTAAACGTTTGGTTGTTTTAATGCTCGACGACGTTTTCGATGAAAAGGAGTCGTCCGAGAACATTGCCTGGTATTACGACGCGGATTTTGAATTCCTCGCGCAGGAAGACATATTCCAGATAGCGGCTGTAGGGCCGCGGCGCCTTGACATCAGGCTGCGTCTGCTGATTGCCGGAGTCCCGGAAGAAAGGATACTGACGGCCGCCGGCTTGAAGGAAATTTCAGAGGCGATTGACGTGGCCGGAAGCGAGAAGATATTTGTGCTTTACGAGCTTTACAGAGAGTCCTCCGCCGCGGAGCTTGCCGGACTCATCGCCGACAAAATGAGGAGCGTGAGCGTATGAGGATAGAATATCTATACCCGGAGCTGGGAAATCTCTTCGGGGATTCCGCGAATATAAAATATCTCATGCTCTGCGTTCCGAACGCCGAGCTTATCCGCACGCGGCCTGGAGAAACGCCCGCGTTTTCAGACGGCGCGGACTTTGTCTGCCTCGGACCGATGACAGAGCGGGGACAGAAAATCGCGGCGGCGGCGCTTGCGCCCTGGGCCGAGGCGCTTATGAAAAGGGTGGATGAGGGCACGCATTTCCTCTTCACCGGCAACTCCATGGAGATTTTAGGCAAAGAAATCAGGTCCGCGAACGCGCTTATTCCCGGACTCGGGCTGCTGGACATGCACTCCGAGACGGATCTTAAGGCAAGATACAACGGTTTTTTCCTGGGAGAGGCAGACGGAATTACGATAACCGCTTTCAACAGCCGTTTTTCACACAGCTATCCGGGCGGTGATACAGACGGTTTCGCGGCGGTAAAGCGGGGTATCGGAATAAACCCCGGCGCATTAAGCGAGGGCGTGCGGCTGAAAAATCTAATCGGCACATATCTTCTCGGGCCGCTGCTTCCGCTAAATCCCGATTGGACAAAGAAGCTGCTTTCCTCACTGGGAACTGATGCCGACCCGGTGTTTTACACCGAGGCTAAAGAAGCGTATGAAAAGCGGCTTGCGGAGTTTTCCGATCCGCGACGCAAGCTCGATTGATGTTAAGTTAAATCAGCGGCGAAAAAATAATCGCAGCGGCATTTTACCGCTGCGATTATTCAATGAATTATTTACTTCGCGTATTCCACCGCGCGGGTTTCACGCAGCAGATTGACCTTTATCTGGCCCGGATACTCAAGATCGCTTTCGATCTTCTTGGCGATCTCGCGCGCTAAAAGAACCATCTCATCCTCGGAGACATCCTCGGGCCTAACGATAATTCTGATTTCGCGCCCGGCCTGGATGGCATAGGAGCTGGATACGCCGGGGAAGGAATTTGTGAGCTCCTCGAGCTTTTCAAGGCGTTTGATATAACTTTCTATGTTCTCGCGGCGCGCGCCGGGACGAGCGGCGGATATGGTGTCCGATGCCTGCACAAGACACGCTATAATGGTTTGGGGCTCAACGTCGCCGTGGTGCGCCTGTATAGCGTGAACAACGGCCTCGCTTTCCTTGTAGCGGCGGGCGAGGTCGACGCCTATCATTACGTGGCTTCCCTCGACCTCGTGGTCTATGGATTTTCCAAGGTCATGCAGCAGGCCGGCTCTCTTTGCGAGCTGAACGTCCGCGCCGAGCTCGGCCGCAAGCAGGCCGGCTATATGCGCTACCTCGATTGAGTGGTTCAGAACGTTCTGTCCGTAGCTTGTCCTATACTTCTGGCGGCCCAGAAGCTTAATGATTTCAGGATTAAGTCCGTGTATACCGGTTTCAAATGTCGCACGCTCACCTTCGGCTTTGATTGTAGCGTCGACTTCCTTGCGTGCCTTTTCCACGGTCTCTTCGATTCGGGAAGGATGAATGCGTCCGTCCAGAATGAGCTTCTCGAGTGCTATACGGGCGATCTCGCGGCGGTACGGGTCAAAGCTGGACAGTGTGATCGCTTCGGGCGTATCGTCTATAATCAGGTCAACGCCGGTTAAATTTTCGATGGCGCGGATATTGCGTCCTTCACGGCCGATAACGCGGCCTTTCATCTCGTCGTTTGGCAGCGCCACCACGGATACTGTGGCTTCCGCGACATGGTCCGCAGCGCAGCGCTGGATAGCTAAGGTAATGTATTCTCTGGCTTTTGCATCTGCTTCTTCTTTGTATTTCGCTTCGACTTCCTTGATTTTTTGCGCAGCCTCGTGGGTTATCTCCGATTCGAGGTTTTTAATCAGGTATTCCTTCGCTTCATCCGCCGAATAACCGGATATCTTCTCCAGTAGTTCCAACTGACTGCGTTTGATTAGTCTGATTTCCTCATAGGCGGCTTCTGCGTCAGCGAGTTTCTTGCTCAGACTGTCGTTCTTTTTTTCGAGGTTGTCGGTTTTCTTATCGAGGTTTTCCTCCTTTTGCTGAATCCTGCGTTCCTGCCGCTGGAGTTCGCTGCGCCTGTCCCGCAATTCTTTTTCCAGTTCGGTACGGCTTTTGTGGATTTCCTCTTTGGTCTCGATAAGGGCCTCACGCTTTTTGTTTTCCGCGCTTTTTATGGCCTCGTTAATGATTCTTGTTGCTTCTTCCTCAGCGCTTTTAATCTCGCGTTCGGAGACCTTTTTGCGGTATATTATTCCCAAAAAGAACGCAACTGCGAAAACAACCACGAAAGCAACGACGCCAATAATAATTTTGACGACGATACTCATCGTTGCCGGGTTTCCTCCTTATTCTAATATGTGCGCTATATGAAATGCGCTCCGCAAATGCCGGAGCCGCAGTAACATATAAAATGAATGCGCCCTGTCGCCGGTGATTTATAATCGTAACGATTTATTGTAAACCTAAAAAGCTCGGCATGTCAAGGACAGAACATGAATTTGCGGGTTTATTGTGCGGGTTTATTTTTACGGGTGTATATTAAACGGTAACTGCTTGACAAGGTAATCGGCATGGGATAAAATATCCGGGCGGCATAACAAGCGCGGGAAAAAGCGCTTGTATATGTCCCCGTAGCTCAGCAGGATAGAGCGATCGCCTCCTAAGGTCACGTTAAACCTTCCACCTTGCCGAAAGAGGCATAAGGTACAAACCAAACCAATTTTATAAGCCCCGATAGCTCAGCTGGATAGAGCGTTCGTCTCCTAAGTTCACGAAGAACCTTTCACCTTACGAGAAAAAGTGAACGGTTCAGAGTCAAAACCAGATAAGATCCGGATATGCATTATTCTAAGCAATCTACTTTTGTTTCTTGCTAATACTTGGTGAAAGGTCGTTTTCTCAGAGATAACACCGGGCATTCAAAATAGCACCGTTTTGACAAAGCTTTGTGCGTCGCTCGCATATAAAAAGCGAACGTCGCGCGTGATCAATAGAAATTGAGCGCAGCGCCACGTTCCAGAAAACCCGCTATTTTCCTAGCTTTTTTCGCCATAAAGAAGTATAATTTAATAACATGCCCATGTAGCTCAGCTGGATAGAGCACTCGCCTCCTAAGTTCACGAAGAACCTTTCACCTTACGAGAAAAAGTGAACGGTTCAGAATTAAAACCAGATAATATCCGGATATGCATTATTCTAAGCAACCTGCTCGCTGTTCTTGCTAATACTTGGTGAAAGGTCGTTTTCTCAGAGATAACGCCGGGCATTCAAAATGGCACCGTTTTGACAAATCTTTGTGCGTCGCTCGCATATAAAAAGTGAACGTCGCGCGTGATCAATAGAAATTGAGCGCAGCGCCACGTTCCAGAAAACCCGCTATTTTCCTAGCTTTTTTCGCCATAAAGAAGTATAATTTAATAACATGCCCATGTAGCTCAGCTGGATAGAGCACTCGCCTCCTAAGCGAGGGGTTCGGAGGTTCGAATCCTCTCATGGGTGCCAGCAGCACCGAAAATCGTTGATTTTCGGTGCTTTTTTTATAGCAGAAATCTTTAGTTTCTATACTGCAAAATAGTGAAGTATGTAGTCAGAAGTGTGTATACGTCTTCTTAAACCTTGCTAACGTTGATTAGCAGGATTTCGGAGTTTTGCTAACAAAAAGGCCTCTCCTGCTAATTGAAATAGCATAAGGTATGAGGTCAACAATCTTCATTGTAGTAAAAAGAAATATACATAGCCACTCGTTCTGCCAGGACGGGGTGGCTAAATCTATCTGAAGGGAGGAAAAAACATATGAGCCAACATCCATGTCCACTATGCCAAGTACACCGGCGAGTGGAACATTGAAGGCAAGTCCTATGACCGTGGCAACATCAACTCCAACAGCACCTACGGCACAGAACGCATCAACGGCTACAAAATCGTAGAGCAGACGCTGAACCTGAAGGATGTACGCATCTTCGATTACATATAATTGCGTTCTTCCCGATGTTCCTGTATACATGGGCGAGATTGCAAAAGAAATATTGCTTGCTTTTGCTGAAAGAACAAACGACAAAGGAATTGAGCGGATACGCGGTTTTAACACTTTTCAGGCTCTCGACAGGATCGTGATTGAGGACATCAGCGTTACACCGTTATTGGTCGATCACAGTGCTTTTGACGCATATATGTTCTTGATTGAGGGGGACGGCAAGCGTATCCTGCATACCGGAGATTTTCGCGTACATGGATTCCGTGGGAAAGCCGTATTCCCCACAATCCGCAAGTATGTAGGTACTGTTGACTTGCTTATAACGGAAGGTACGGCATTATCACGGGACAGCGACACGCTGTTGGAGGAAGCGGAGCTTCAAACACTGGCTAATCACGTCCTGTCTGAGAACAAATATGTTTTCGTGCTTTGCGCCTCAACGAATATTGACCGAATTGCGGCCTTTTACCATGCAACGCCGAGAGGCAAATACTTTATCTGCGATGAATACCAAAAACGTATCCTGGATATTGTCACAAAGCACGCAAAGGACAAAACGCCGCTCTACAATTTCCAGAAGGTATTGACATATGGCAGCAACCTTGACGAGCGGCTTCGAGAGCGGGGCTTTTGTATGCTTGTGCGGTGCAGCGAATACTTTGACCGCATCATGCGGCAATATCCGGATGCCACATTCCTGTTCTCAATGTGGGAGGGATATAGAAAAGGAAAGAATCGGAGCAAGTCAATCTCTGACTTTACAGCAAATTTCGATTTCCAACCCTTCCATACCAGCGGACATGCTTCAACCGCAGTAATACAAGCGGTTTGCGAGACCGTCAAGCCGAGAATCGGAGTAATCCCTATTCACAGCGATGCGCCGAAAGGTATGGATGCGTTGGGTTTGGATTGTCAGATTATCTACTTGGCCGACGGGCAGGAATTGTCCTTGAGTTGATTCGACACCGGGAGGAAAAATGAAAATCGCAACATGGAATGTTGAGCGCCTAAAGCACCATAAATCGCTTCATGAAATCAAATCTCTTTGTGAACAGACCCATGCGGATATCCTTGTCCTTACCGAAACAGACGAGAGACTCCGTCCGAATTTCAAATACAGCTTTCATACGCCTACTCCGCAGGCCGTATATCGAAAAGGCTATTCATCTCCGGTTATATATTTGCCTACCGAGAACAGAGTTTCCATCTTTACCAACTATGAATGCTTAGGTCAGCATCCCACCTTTGACCCATATACGGCGCTGTGCATTGAAGTCAAGACGGAAAAAGGGCGACTCCTGGTATACGGAACCATAATCGGAATCTTTGGCAACCGGGAGGCTTCATTCGAGAGTGACTTGTTGGGTCAGATCAACGATATAGACGCTCTGTCAGCCGGAAATCGCGCTCTTTGCATATGCGGCGACTTTAACTGCACTTTTGCAGACAATACCTATTTCACACATAATGCCAGAACCGCCCTTCGACAGTGCTTCAACCGGAATCGGATTCGTATGCTTACAGAGAATACAGCAGAATGTATCGACCACATTGCGGTTTCCTCCTCGTTAAAGCTCCTGTTCGATTTTCCTCTTTTTAGTCTGCTGTTGCCGGTCACGCTCCGCCTGTCGTTGCTCCGGCGTCTTCCTGAGCATGGCGATGACGGACGCTCTCGCCGCCTGCTTGATGAGCGCTTTGTTCGCCTCCTTGACATTGGGTGTGAGCAGCGTTTCCTGAATTGCCGCCAGCATCTTTTTCGCAGCGGCCTTCATCCTGTTTTGCAGGGAATCGAGATAGCGGCTCACGATGTCTTTTTCCTTTTTCGGAACATCGCGCTTCGGCGCTGTCGCTTGGTTTTTAAACGCGGCAACGACCTTCAAATCCTCTTTTTGCGTTTCTTCCCTGACGGTCTCGGTGACGGTCTCCACTGCTTTTTTGTAGGCGACCTCCGCGACGCCTTCGGTCAATGTGCTCACTGTTCTCGACGTTGAAGCAGCGGTCATTGTGTTTGGGATTGAAAGTGCCGTTTTTACCGACTCGCCCGTTGTGGCGTGTGAGTTTCATTGCGTTTTCTCTCCTGAGAAATAAGTTGATGGGATAAGACGAACAAGCCGAAACCCCTGTCACATCAATGCGGCAGGTAATACCCAATACGAAGTGACGCACAGCTAATGCTACTGTTACCTCCCCCGTTACGAGAAGTATTGTTTCATTGAACAGCCTTACATATCTATGGTCATTCAATGAATCCGCGAGAAAATGGTATTGCGATTAGTAGCTTCTTCCAAGGTCAACGGAGTCTGTATATGTCCCCTGACTTGTATCAATGTCAAATGAGACACTTGATCCATGAAAATATGCATTTGCAAACCAAAGAGCCCGATTGGACGCTAAGGATGAATATGACGAATACGTTGTTCCCGCTGTCGGTGAGCTTCTATATAACGTAATAGTGTGTGAATAGTCCGATTCGACTACAAGCGACGACAAGTCAGATGCGGTATTGCATGCAGGGAACTGTACTAATTCTCCACAACTATCATAGTACACATAAAAGTCGGATACTGTTATGTTTGGGGTATACGAGCCTGCCGTCCAATATGCAGAAACGCCGCTTGGCCTATAAATGTAAGACGATGCTGTACCATTATATTGGGAATAAGTAACAGTAAAGGTCACGGTCATGTATATTCTGCTCGTAATTAGCAGATTTCTGTAGTACACTGTTTGCTGGTATGAGCCTCTGCTCTGGATTTCCTTCGTCAAAGCATTCGGATTGATTTTCTGTAAACCATCTTCTGTTTTCTCAATACCGACAATATAGGTTGTTTCCGGGACTCCATCAATGTTCTCTTTTTCGATACTTATGTAGCTGTCGGTTATTGAAACTGTTGCATTTGCATCTATATCAACTTCGGCTATCTCAGAAAAAGAAGAAATAACATCTTCAACTATGGCTGTGTCTACGAATTCGGTATTTGTGGCCAGTGCGGATACTGATATGCTGCACAGTAGCATGGTTATGCAGACAATTGACGCAAGAATTCGTTTCATTTTATAACATACCCTTTCTATCAATACTGATACGCATAATTCGATGGGTTTTCGCTTGTGCGCTTGGCTGGGTCAACACATTCAAAACATCGGAATCGCCCCCTTTACTATTTATAACGTTTGGCATTAGCTGTCTACTTTCTGTCTATTTCCAGGTAGCCTCCATAAGCAGTAATATAGGCAGTTTCGTTTTCAGATGGATTGACGTAGATTGAGGCATCAAGAGTCCAGTTTGACGCAAAACGATCGGATGCTTCCTTGGGTTCATCTGAATAAACTATTGAGCCTACAAAAGCGTACCCCTCCGGCAGTTCATAGACAATATTGTCCGTTATCCTGTATATTTCATCGTTAACACATACGATATAGCCTTTATCGAAAATTCCACTGAACACAAAAACTACGGCAAGAGCAATTGCTAACACGGGCAAGACAAACAGAAGTGCTTTCTTCGTTGATATGGCAGTTGCATTTTTCGTCGTTACTAATGCCCTGAGAAGGAAAAACCGCTTTTGTTCCTGAACAAAATTTGGATCTACTGTCGAAAAATATCCCATTATACACCTCCGTTACAACAATCTCGACATATACGAGTTGCACGACTTCCGCTACTCGCTGACGCTTACCGGATACTCGATACCGTCAATAATTGCCGCATCGACCTTGCCGATATCAATGAATTCAGCGAAGCTTATTGAAATATACGATTGATTGGTGCCGTTTGGATACTGAATGCCGCCCCAGCCTATGCTTTCCAAATACTCAAAATCTGAGAACTGTTCAGCGGTGGCTCCCACTGTGTTTCCATCCGCAAACTTGATATATATATCATAAATTGGGAGACCGTCGGAGAGAGAATCATCATTTTCCCATGCTTCGTAGACGTCTATCCAGAGGCAGAACGGCGAAAGCTCAATATTTCTAAAAACGCTGTCCGCAGCGCCGCCTGTTGCAAGCGGACAGGATATGAAATCCGCCTCGACGGTCAAATCAGTGCTGATTTCCGCCGTGCTGCCGTCGGAGGCGTACATACGCGACAAGCTCATATTCATGGAGGAAATGTCATTGTCGCTTCTGATTAGCGCAATATAATACACACAGCTATCAGTGCTTTCATCTGTGTCCAATCGTTCAATTTGATAAGCGGGTTTTATGCGGGACGGCGTCGCGTAGGTAAACTTCAATTCGGCATCAGGCGTAAGGCCAACAATATTTCCGCCATCCATACGACTAACCGAAAACACGACATAATAGTAATGTCCGTCCGTGAGTGCGCTTTCAAGTGTGAGGCATAAATGCTCATCACTTGCATGTGAAACGTCACTCATCACATACTCGTCAATGATGCTGAAGCTTTTTTCGCCGAAAAGGTTGGCAAGAAATCTTCCGCCGCCAAGATAGTACGCCATCGCGCTGACCGCGATGAGCGCACAAATAATTGCGGCGATAATCAGGACCTTGAAAACTCTTGACTTTTTGTGAGTTTTGCTCCCTGTAGAAACAGGGCTGTTTGTGGGTTTCACGTCAATTCTCCTTTCGGTTGGTTCATTTTTGACGCCCCGGAGTTGATCTAAAACTTTGCTGTGAATACGTTGAAACGTCTCCGGCGAGAGTTCAAAAGACATGCTTTTCGGACAAATGAGCTTGATTTCCTCTACAGTCAGCTTGTCGAATGTCCTTGTTAAATACTGTTCCATTATAGTTTCCCTCCCAATATGGTACGCAGCTTAGCCTTCGCTCTTGATATACGTGTGTCTATAGCGATGGTAGTGAAGCCCAAGTCAATAGCAATATCCTTAGATTTTTGACCGAAATAGTATTTTCTGAATATTATTGTGCCGTCCGGTTCTCCGAGGCTCTTGATTATTTCTATTAAGTGTCTTCGCTCATCAGTCTCAATCACGTCATCCTCAAAGCCGCTTATATTTATTGAATCGTCATATATTTCGGTTGATGATGTCCTGGCAAGTTCCTTTACCCCTTTATTAAAGAGGTTAATAGCCCGACTTCTTGCCACAACTGATGCGTATGCTTGTAGCGTCCCTTTAGACAAATCAAAGCTTTCTGCCTTTTGATAAATCTCAAAGATAACATCACTCACACATTCTTCTATGTCCTGTACAGTAACAGCATTTCCGGCTCTGCCAGAAACAATTGAATATATCAGCCCAGTATATTGCCTCATAAACTGTTCAATACCCTTATCTGGGTGTTCCTTTAGCAAAAGCAATAATTCGTTATCGCCCATTACGCTGACCTCCATCCCTCTTTTCGATTCATCTCATGTTTGGCTCTATTATACTATTCAATGCAAGTCGGCAAAGCCTTACAATAAAACTGCAACTATTTGATCCGGCGTTGATTCCATTCCCCTGCAGGCTTAAAGGAGATACATAAGGTCTTACGGAACGCCTTTAATCAAGCTGTCAAGTGGGAGCTTATGTCCAGAAACCCCGTCCTAAACTGTACGCTGCCGAAATGTGAGGAAAAGCCCCGTGACATCTGGACACCGGAACAGCTTGTCTATGCTCTCGAAAAGTGCGAGAACGATATTCTCTCACTGGCACTTAATCTCGCGTTCTCCTGCTCACTCCGTATGGGCGAGATGCTTGGCCTGACATGGGACTGTGTAGACATTTCGCCGGAAAGCATACGCAGCAAGAAAGCCTATATCTATATCAACAAGGAGCTGCAGCGAGTAACCAAGGGCGCTCTGGACGCTATTGATGGAAGGGATGCGTTATATAATTTGCGTTGCTTTTCGAAGAATGTGTTGAAAACTTCGATAAATCCGAAAAATCAGAGCGAATGCGCTATATCAACAAAATGAAACTAGTGGCCGACAAATTGACAATAGATTTTATAAAATAGCATAAAATGTTAAATTATCTTGACGGTATCGAGAGGTATTTGTATACTATACACAACGAGCTTTATGAAAAGAAGAAAATGGAAGGGGACTACGCCGCCATGGGATGGAAAAAAACTGTTGCCGTCATCCTTGCCCTGTTAACGTTCCTGTCGATAGTTCCTGCCGCCGCAGCGACATCCATCGCAAATCAGACCCTCTACATATCCGCATCCGATTGGGCAAAATCGGAAATTTCAAACGCCTGGGATAACGGATTGATCCCCTCCGGACTCCTGTCTAAAAAGGCGGCGGAACCCGCCACACGCGAGGAACTCTGCGAGCTGGCTACGCTCCTTTATGAGAAGATGACGGGAAAAACAGTGACACCCTTCTCCCCCAATCCGTTTACGGACACCTCCAATCCGGCGATCCTCAAGGCCTATGCCATCGGTATCACGAAGGGGACTTCGGACACGACTTTTTCTCCCGGAGAAAAGACGAACCGGCAGGAAGTGGCCACCATGTTCGGCCGCGCGATCCGTGAGATGTTCCCGAACGACGATTACAGTACGGTCGGCGCGCCCACATTTTCCGATCAGGCGGATATCTCCGCCTGGGCCCTCGACCACGTGCTTTTCATGAGCAAGATGGGGATCATCAAAGGTTCAAACGAGGGCAAATTTATGCCCCAGGCTATCACCGACGCGCAGAAGGCTTCGGGGTACGGCACTACGACCCGGGAGCAGGCCGTCGCCATTTCCGCGCGCATTTACGATACTTACGCTTCCGCGGGCTACGAGGAGGATTTCGCGGAAGCGCTTATTGACAACACCCCCGTAAAACAGAGTGAAACGGAGAAGCTTTCGGCTATTGATTTTAATAACCGCGTTTTCCGTCCCCTTTACAACCCTGTCATCTCCCTTTCCGTATCCGACGGATCGTCTTCCGGCCAACAGACGACGTCACCCTACACCGTCATTTCGCCAAACGGGGATAAAAAGGCGACCTTCCAATTGCATACGCGCTCCGGCGCGCTGGCACGGGCGCAGAAAATCGTCTGGCAGGTGTCTCCAGTCCCGTTTGACGGTGCTCCCGTGACAAGTGCCGGCGCGAAACCCGGCGGATTGCTGCTTTCCGGTGAGCTCTCCGTCGGTGCGAAAAGTTTCACCGTCGACTTTTCAGAGGTCTACGCCGCCGAGCAGACGCTTCAAAACCCAAACGCCCGGCCAAATATTTTCTTGCCGTCCGCCCCTCTGCTCAACAACATCCAGCTTCCGGGGATCAAGAAAAACTGGCTGCTGTCCAATTATGGGGATACCTCCGCCATGCCGCCGCAAACCTACTATGTCCGCGCCTACCCTGTGGACGCCGCGGGAAACAGCATCGGCGACGCAGGAAGCGGCATGCCCGTTTTATACGGCGATCCTCTTTCCGCCTCCGGCACCATGAATATTTCGCTTATCCAGAAGCTGTTCTCCCTGAAGCTTGCCAATTACGCGGGAGATGTCTATTACACTACCGAATTCCCGAATAAATTTACAGACGAGACGCAAAAGACTTTAACAAACGCGAACTCATCATCCTCCTGGTCCGTTCTTCCGTCGGATTTTCCCGCCGATACGAAGGAACTGCGGATCCAGGTGAGCCTTGTCGATTTCGTGAGCACCTCACAGGACAGCTGGCGCAATGTGGCCGGGCTTGTCTATGAGAAAACGCTGCTGTCCACCGATCAAGCCTTTATGAATCTGTCCGATTCTTCTCCTCTCGGAATCGCCATCGATTTCGATGAGTTCGTTCCGCCCGACAGCGAGCTGCCGGATGATTCCTACATAGCTTATTATATCCGGGCCGTCGCCCTCGCGGATGGAGCGCGGGCGGGCACGGCCTCGGCGTCCTACTCAAAAACCGTAATGATACAGTACGGCAAAGATCAATCCCCGTCTGTCAAGATCCTGGAGCAGGTCAAGATCACACCGCCTATCCCAACCCTTGAAAAGGTCACCTATACGCCGGTGAAGTGGGAGGCGACCGACTGGCAGTATCACTATGTCGTGACACGTCAGCCGACTAAGAAAGAAGTGTTCGGATCGATTATTGGTGACGATACGCTGTACGCGCCCTATACCGTCGGTACGAAGCTGGATTTTACACCGCAGCCCGAGAATAAATCCTGGTGGGAAAAGGCCTGGGACGCCATCACGGACTTTTTCGGCAGCGTTGTGGAATTCCTGAAAGCGATAGTCAACTGGGTCAGCACCGCTTATGCCGATTTAAAGTCGGGCCTTATCAATATCGTCGTCTCCGCGCTTCCCTCTTCCCTGCAGGGACCCCTGCGGGTTGCTCTGACAGCCCTCGTGGACTACGGTTTGGCCTCCATAGGCATCCCGCCCTCGCTGCCCAACTTTGACGAACTGGCAGAAATGGGAACGGATTATCTGGCGACGATGGCCATGCAGCAGGCCGGCATTCCGGCCGGCTCCCTCACCGAATACGGATTGGAGGAGTTGTCCGGGAAGGTCGCCGACGCGCTGGCGGATTCTGCAAGCAAGGGCTCCCCAAATCCCATGGGCTGGGACTTTATAGAGTTGGATCCGGACTATTTGTACCGCCCCGCATACCTGCTGGTGGATCTCTACAACCCCTATGATTTCGCAACGCCGAAGGGATATCTGTCCTTTACCGCCGAAACGCTTATGGATATGTCGAAGAATGGATACAACCCTTCTGTGACCCGTCTGTATGCAGCTTATGGCTCCACCTATATATCCCTTTATAAGCCGGTGTTCGGCATGGAAATCCCGGCGTTGGAGCCCGGACAGCATCTGACAGTCCCGGTGATTTTGGAGGAATACGTCGGAATCCCCTTCCCCGGCTGCACAGCCCCGGTGGACGGAAATGACTATCCCTTAATCTACGGAGGACTCGGTGCTTACAATTTTAACCTCTACATCCAGTATGAACTGCCTCCCATCGCGCAGGAAATAGCGCGCCAGAAGTACACGGAGGAAGCCATCTACACATACAGCACCCTTGGCAACAACCGGAGCTTCACCATCGCGCCCAACCAGAGCTACAGCGGGTAAATTCCTTAGTCACGCGGTGTACGTTTTTTATATTACAGGGTGGGAAAAAGCGTGCTTTCATTATCAAAAAGAGCAACGAAAACAAACTGATGTACTGATAAAAAAGAGTTGATTTTCAAAATAAATAGACCGGAACCGATGATATGCTGACTAAAACCGATTATCAAAAAAAGACACGCAAAGAGCTCGAACGGCTGCTTACGTAAAAGCAGCGCCTATTCGCGCAGGAGCTCGCTAATGGCTGCGGTGCAGCCGAGGCAGCCATACGCGCCGGGTATCAGCGCAAAAACGCGCAGAGAACGGCGAGCGAGCTGCTCAGCGACGAAAAGGTAAGTGCGTACAGGCGTGTCTGTGCCCGCGAGGAGTACGCGGCCCTGGGTATAAATGAAGAAACGATAGCCAAAAGGCTCATGATGTTATACGAGCGGTGCATGCAGGAGCAGCCGGTGCTGGTATGGAGCACCGAGCAGCGCGCGATGGTGCCGAGCGGGCAGACGAAGATCGACTGCGAGGGCGCTCTCAAAGCGCTCAAGCTGATGGGGCAGACTCTCGGCATGTTCAAGAAAGATCCGGTTCCGGAGGAACCCAGGGTAGAGTCGCTCGAAGAGTATCTCAGAAGGCTGGACGAAGAGGAGGCACAGAAAAGCAGTACATAGAGCGCCTCCCCCAAACCGAAATAAGCGCCGAGGCAGTACTCGGCCTGCCTCGGCGCTGTTCGGTGACTTATCGGGTATAAGCTTACGGGTTCATGAGCATCTGCGCCAGCGCGGAATCCGGTCCCAGTATAACGGTCTTGTTCTTGCCGTCCAGCGATGCCTTCAGAGCGTCGAGCGCGAGTATAAACTCGTAAAATTCCTGCTTTTCGGCGCTGTCATAGGCCTCCGCCAGCATTCTCATATACTCGGCCTCTCCGTCAGCCTGAAGCTGAGCCGCGTGAGCGTTCGCGTTCGATACCATGATGTTAACCTGCCTGTCCACGTCGTTGCGTATAAGCGAGGCCTCGTAGTTGCCGTCCGCGGTGTAGGCCGCGGCCCTTTGCTGGCGCTCGGATATCATTCTCGCATACACCGCGTTCTCGTTGGACTCGGGAAGGTCAAAGCGCTTAATCTTCACGTCCACTACCCGGATGCCGTAGTTTTTGGCGAGCGAGTCCACGTTCTGCGCTATTCCGGCGTATATGGCGTTTCTCGCAGCCGCGTCGTCCTCGTTTATAATATCGGACTGCGCGAGAGTTCCCATCAGGTTCTTAAAGGAGTTATAGGTGATGGAGTCAAGGCGCTCCTCGGCCACGGTTATGCTTCCCAGCGTCTGATAAAACAAAAGCGGGTCAAATATGCGCCACAGCACGTAGCTGTCAACGGTCATGTTCTGCTTGTCCGCGGTGAGCACCTCGGAAGGGGATATGTCATATAGCATGGTCGCCTTCGGAAAAACCTTAATGCTGTCTAAAAACGGAACCTTAAAATGCAGTCCGGCGTTTTCTTCGGTATCGATTATTTTGGAAAAGCGCACGGTGCACACATACTCGTTTTCCTGCACGGTATACACCGATCCGCTTACTCCTATTATGACGAGCAGTATCACAACGACTATCGCCGCGGTTACAAGTTTCTTTTTCACTGCAGGCCTCCGTTTCCGCCGTCCACAAAGCTCTCAAGCGGCAGGACGGTCTCAACGCCGTTTTCCGAGGTTATTATATAGAGTTTAACATCCGGAAGGATGTCCATAATCGCCTCGTAATACATTCTCGATTTCGTTATGTCTGGATTCTGCTTAAATTGCGCGTACATGGCCTTGAACATGGCCACCTGCTCCACGGCCTCGTTTATCCTGGCCTGCTTTAAGTACTCGGCGTTCTGTATAAGCGAGTCGGCGGTAGCCTCCGCCCGGGGCAGCTCGGAGTTGCGGTATGCCGTCGCCTCGTTGAGCACCGTCTCCGCCTGCTGCTTTGCGGTCTCAACCGCCTTGAACGCCTCTATGACCTCCTGCGTGGGCGGCTCGCTGTCCTGTATCCTCACGTCCACGAGCATCAGGCCGATATCATACTGCGAGAGCACTTCGATAACGAGTTCCTTGACCTGCATCTGGATGTTTTCTTTGCCGTCCGTGAGCACCGAGTCCACGTCTGTCGATCCGACGACGTTTCTCACCTGGCTCTGCACCAGATTACGCAGTATCATCTCCGGCGCGTAAGAGCCGAAAAGGTACCGCACCGGGTCGGAGACTTTATATTCAACGTAAAACTCAACGTTGACTATATTGTAGTCGCCGGTTATCATCTTGCTTTCGGCTTCAACAACGGTGTATCCCTGCTGCGCGGATGGGTTGCTTCTGTATCCGAGCTCTATCGACTGATATACGTTCACCGCAACCTTGTGGGCCTTTTGAATGCCGAAGGGGAGCTTGAAATGAACTCCGGCCTGCGTTACGTCGGTAACCTTTCCGAAAGTGGTCACCACAGCCTGCTGCTTGTCGTCCACCGTATACCAGCACGTGGACACAAGTATTATCAGCACAATGATCGCGACTACCGCGACGGCTATTTTTGCGTAGCGCTTCCTGTTCGGCGGGCCGTTCCGGGCTGTTCCCGACCCGTATGTGTATTCCATTTTTGTCCTCCGTTTCATATGTGTAAGATATCCGGGATATCTGTATTCCTTATTATAGCATAAAAGCGGGCATGCCGCCACAATTATCGGCCGTTGCGCCTCAGTCCTCGTAAAGCTCATCGATAAGCTCCGCGAGCTCCTGCCTCGTCAGGCCAAGCGAGCGGCAGTATTCGATATCGTTCAGCAGCCGCTGTCTTGCCTTTTGAAATCGCATCGAATCGAGTCTCCCTGGCCGGTGGGAGGCGACAAAGCAGCCCTTGCCGACTAT
>Ga0209723_1001750_pt1 | contig 32190 bp, 30 predicted proteins | sample BiotimSIPDNA_2_FD_185750 | JGI IMG/M metagenome (GOLD analysis project Ga0209723, IMG submission 185750) | Anaerobic biogas reactor microbial communites from Washington, USA - Biogas_R2 time_0 SIP DNA (SPAdes) (version 2) | ecosystem: Engineered > Bioreactor > Anaerobic > Unclassified | place... | reverse complement strand
CGGTGACATTCCGCAGCCCCTTCGCCGGAAATATGCTCGTCACTGTAGATACCGACAGGGAGCTCTTCAGGAAAGTCATCTCCCTTGACAGGGGCGAAGTCACCCTGGAAATACCTGTAACAGGTGAAATGATACCCAACGCCTACGTTTCGGCAAGTGTTATCCGGCCTGTGGTGGAGGGAGAAGCATGGGGAAGCCACAGAGCGATCGGCACATTGTCCCTTTCCGTTGAGGAATCCGGAAAAAAGCTTTCCGTTTCCCTGGAGACGCCTGACCGGATCCAGCCGAAAGAAACACTGAACGTGAAGGGCATCATCAGGGACGGTGCGGGGAATTCCAGGAAGGGCGAGATATCGCTCTTCTTCGTGGACGAAGGCATTCTCTCTCTCACGGGCTATTCGACACCCGATCCCTGGGGATTCTTTATGGCGAAAAGAGCCCTCGGCCTCTCGGTTTATGATATGTACGACCAGCTGCTTCCCCTCGAGTCGAGAGCCACCCCTCTTCTGAAAACTGGCGGAGGCGAAGGCGAAGATGCAATGGCAGCGCTCCGTGCGGGGCTCTCGCCTGTTGCCGCCCGGTCATTCCTCCTCCTTTCCATATTTGCCGGCCATTTTACAACCGATGAAAGCGGCGTTTTCTCGGCTGAACTCAAAATACCGGAGTTCAGCGGCAAGGGAAGGCTCATGGCAGTCGCCGCATCGGAAGATGCTTTCGGCATGGGGCAAAAGCACGTCACCATCGTAAGGGAGATCACCACGGAACTCTCACTGCCCAGGGCCGTGTCTCCCGGAGACGATTTCTATGCTCCGCTGAAAATATTCTCCGGTGCAGACGGTCCGCGGAAGTGCTCGGTGACGATCACGGCAAAGGGTCCTATCACGCTGACGGGTAAACGGGAGTTTATTGCCGACTTTACCAAGATAGGGGACGAGGCACTCTTCAACGCACGGTTTACCGCGGGCCCGGAGGCCGGGACAGCGTACCTGTCGGTCGTCACTGAATGGAACGGCGGCACCTTCTCCCAGGAACTGGATCTTCCGGTCCGGCCCGCCTATCCGAGGATCGCCCTTTCCGGTTCGGGGATCGTGCGAAAAGACGCTGAAGCAAAAGTTGATATACCGAGGAACTGGTTCAGGGGAACCGGTGAAGGGAAGCTTGTACTTTCCGACCTTCCGGCACTTGACCTTCTGGGTCCCTCCATGTTCCTCATGACCTATCCCTATGGATGCCTTGAGCAGACCGTATCAGGAGCATGGCCTCTTCTCGTTCTCCCGGGGCTCGCTCAGGAAATTGACCCTGCCCTGGTGAACAGGGACGAACAGCAGGCGGCCCTCGCACTGAGAATACGCCAGATAGGCGCCATGCAGCTGTATCACGGCGCTTTTGCGGCCTGGCCCGGGAATTCCGCGAGCTCACCGTGGGCTTCTGTCTATGCGTCCCATTTCCTCGTCGAAGCCGGAAAAAATGGAGCCGACGTACCCGAAGACCTGCTGAAGGGAGCACTCTCGTATGTCCGCCAACTGCTGCCTCTTATGCCGAATGACGAAAGAGAATGGACCGTTCGGGAAAACATGACGCTCAAGGCATACGCTTCCTACGTACTGGCCCTTGCAGGAGAGCCTCCGCTGGGATGGATGGCCCACATAAGCGAACACACCTCATCACTCAGGCCTTCGGGAGCAGTATTCCTCGCCGGAGCCTATGCCCTTTCATCAGGGACATCAGAGCCTCTGAAATCACTCGGGACCTCTTCTCCGGCGCTCAGGGAAGGCGACATCACAACTCTGGAGTCAGTCTCCAGGACCGATGCGCTCAAGCTGCTCATGTGGGCGGAGGTTGACCCGCTCTCCGCTCCTGCGGCGGCGCTCGCTGAAAAGCTCATTTCCCAGGCGAGGAAACAGGCATGGAGCACGACCCAGGATAATGCCATGGGTGTCCTGGCGCTCGGGAAGTGGATCGAGAAAACGAAAGGAGCCCGCAAACCCTTCACTGCAGTTCTAAAAGACCAGGCAGGCAATGAAGTGGCATCCTTCTTCGAGGGACAGCAGACGTCCCTTGGGCTTCACGACATTCCCGATGGGGCTCTTTTCCTCTCTCTTACCGGGGAAGGAACAGCATACTACGCGTGGACTTCCGCGGGAGTTCCCGAGCAGGCACCCGCAGCCTCATCAAGCGGCGTCTCTATTTCCCGGTCGTGGAAGAACCGGAAAGGTGATTCTCTTGAACCGGGTGCAGCTTTAGAGCGGGGTGAACGGATCGAGGTAACGATAAAGATAATTCCCGCCGGGGCAGTTCGCGACCTGGTCGTCACTGATATGCTCCCCGGAGGAATGGAGATCGAGAACATAAAGCTCTCCGGCGGAACCGAACAGCAGCAGCCCGCCAGGACGTACGGCGTCAGGGCGGAGATGAGGGACGACCGCCTTCTTCTCTTCATCGATTACATGGACAGGCCCTTGGAGTACAAATACCTTTTGAGAGCGGTCAGCAGGGGGACCTTCACACTGCCCCCTCTCGCAGCTGAAGGCATGTACGCTCCCGACATCAACGCGGTGACTCCAGCCGGAAAGGCTGAAATACGCTAGACCATGAAGGGCTCTTCCCGCAGATTCATCCGTGCTGTTTTTCTTGCCGGAATTGCAGCGGGAGGAGCCCTTCTGCTCCTGTTCATTCACCTGCCGTTTTCACCGGAAGATATAGAGACCTGGGACTCATCCCCCGTCCTTATGGACAGGAGAGGGGAACCCTTTTTCGCAGCACTGTCCGAGTCCTCTGAGTGGTCGATCCCCATTCCGCTTTCCGAAATGGGAAAATGGATCCCCCTTGCAGCAGTCGAGGTGGAGGACCGGAGATTCAGGGACCATCGGGGAGTTGACCTTATTTCGGTTATTCGCGCCGTGCTTCAGAACATCCGTTCCGGCAGGGTCGTTTCGGGAGCCTCCACTATTACGAGCCAGCTCATACGCCTTTCCCATCCCAGGCCCCGCACCATACAGACGAAACTCATTGAATTCGCGGCAGCAGTAAAAGCGGAACAGGTCTTCTCCAAGGACCGGATCCTCGAGCTGTATCTGAACCGTGCACCGTTCGGCGGAAACATACGCGGGGTGGAAGTCGCGGCCCGCATGTATTTCTCAAAGTCGGCGGCGGAACTCTCCCTTGCTGAAGCGGCCCTTCTGGTAGGGATGCTCAAGGGGCCGTCCCTGTATCGTCCGGACAGGAACCCTGAGACATCCCGGAGCAGAAGGGACTTCATCCTGTCTCTGCTCGCGGAGAGGGGAATCATATCAGGCGGGCAGCTCCGTCTTGCACTTTCGGAACCTCTGCCTGAGGAAAGAAGAAGCCTTCCTTCAAAAGCCCGGCATTTCGCCCTGGCCGCACTCGGTGACCGCAGGCAGGGAGGCATGATACACACGACCCTGGACACCCGGATACAGGAGCTCCTTGAACGAACTTTAGGAGCTTCACTGGCCGCCCTTCCGGAGGAAATAACCGGAGCGGGAATCGTGATGGAAAACAAAACGGGTGAAATCCGCGCATACTGCGGCAATGTAAGGCTCGGCACAGGACTTTCCGGAAGCTGGGTGGACTGTGCGCGCAGTCCCAGGTCTCCCGGTTCGGCCCTGAAGCCTTTCGCGTACCTCGCCGCCTTTGAACGGGGAACCCATACACCGTCCACGCTCATGGCCGATACTCCCCTCGCGTTTTCGGGCAATGCACCCCGCAATTTCGACATGACCTACAGGGGGCCAGTGCCCCTGAGGACAGCCCTGGCAGATTCCCTCAATGTCCCTGCCGTCCGGATCCTGCGTGCCGCAGGTCAGGAACTCGTCCTCGATCTCCTGAGAAATGCCGGCTTCAGGACACTCTCGAAACCTACCGGGTACTATGGCGACTCCCTGATCCTAGGAGGAGGGGAAGTGACTCTGCTTCAGATGGCGGAAGCCTACTGCATGCTTGCAAACCTCGGGATACGCAGGTCTCCTGTTTTTCTCCGGGATGAAATCCTCCCTGAACGGCGGATCGTCTCGGAAGGCGCGGCTTTCCTGATAGCGGATATTTTGAAGGATACGGGAAGACTTCTCCCGGTCCAGGGAAAGAGGATCGAAAGAGAAAAAGGCTGGTTCGCTTTCAAAACAGGGACTTCCTACGGGTACAGGGACGCCTGGACTGCCGCCTATAACCCAAAGTATACCGTCATCATATGGATGGGTGACCCTTCAGGAAAACCCCATGGGGAACTGGTCGGTCTTCACGCCGCCGCACCGGTGATCGTCGAGATCCTGAGAAGTCTCCCCGAAGCAGGGTGGTACGAGATCCCTTCCGGCGTGGAAACCAGGGCTGTCTGCGTACTCTCCGGGGATCCTCCCTCTCCTGTATGCCCCTCAACGAGGATAGAATACGCCCTCGCCGGCATATCGGCTCCTGCCCCCTGCCGGCTTCATGTATCCAGGGACGGGGAGGTAAAAATTGTCTGGCCGGCTGAACTCGAGGAGTATGCCCTTCGGAGGGCGCTTGAGTTCAAAACCGGCAGGGAGGCTGCAATTGTTTCTCCTCTTCCGGGATCGAAATACTTCCTCACTCCTTTCGGGGGAACCCAGAAGACCTCCCTGAAAGCAGAAGGAGCGACTCCTCCGGTGTACTGGTTCGTGGGAGGCAAATTCATAGGGAAACAGGAAGGAACGGTTCCCCTTTTCTGGACACTCGAAAGAGGGACGCATTCGGTCTCGCTGGTGGATTCAAAGGGAAAAACAGCGACCTCCAGGATAACGGTCGAAGCCGTAGAAAAGGGCCCGGCGGAATCGCCGGGCCATGCACCTCTGCTCCTTACGCCCGAGGATTGAAGGGAGAGTATGCCGCCAGGGCTTCAAAAAGCTCCCTTTCCCTCTCGGTGAGCTTCTCCGGAATGACTATTTCAATCGTCACTATCAGGTCTCCCCTGGCTGCCCCTCTGCGCCTCGGGATACCTTTCCCCTTGAGCCGGAGCTTCTTCCCCTGCTGGGTCCCGGAAGGCAGTTTCATTGACACCCTGCCTTCAATGGTCTCCACAGGAACCTCTGCCCCAAGGGCTGCTTCCCACGGTGCGACCTTCAGGATTGAGGCCAGGTCGTACCCCTCAAGGGAAAAACGACGATGGGGAGCGATCTTGAGGACGAGGTAAAGATCTCCTCCCCGCGATCCCTGCCCCTTGAGCCGTATTCGCGACCCATCGGTCACTCCCTGGGGAAGATTCACGTTCACGGTTTTCTGCTTCCGATGCAGCCTGCGGTCAGGCCCCGGTTCGCTCCGTTCGAATGAGATCGTCCTGGTACCGCCCTTCAGCAGATCCTCCAGAGACAGTTCCAAGACCATTTCATCGGATCCTCCGTTCCCACGGAAAAACATGTCATCCGCAGGAGAAGGTCCCCTTCTTCCCGAAAAACCGCCGAAGATGGACTGGAAGAAATCGCTGAATCCCCCCATATCGCCGAAATCCACACGGACATCCCCGCCGTTCCATCCCGGAGGAGGTGTGAAATCCTGCCCCTGTCGCCAATCGGCCCCGAGGGTATCGTATTTTTTTCTCTTCCCGGGGTCTTTCAGCACTTCGTAGGCCTCGTTGATTTCCTTGTATTTCTCATCCGAACCTGCCTGTTTATTCACATCCGGATGAAACTCCTTCGCCTTTTTTCTGTAGGCCTTCCGGATCTCGTCCTGGGACGCCGTCCGGCTCACGCCGAGTATTTCGTAATAATCCTTATATGAGACGGCCATCATCCCCACCAACCTTCCAAATTCTAACCAATACTGACCTTTATATTGTACCCGTTTTACCCCTCAGCTCAAGATCCTCCATTTCAAATTAATCTATATTTTGGGCTATTTTTTCTCTTTTTCTCTGCTTTTCTTTTATAAACGTTAAAGAGAAGACCGGAGCGATGCAACATCAGCACCCCTGAAGACAGCGATAATTTCAGCCAATACGGAAACAGCGATCTCCTCGGGAGTCTCCGCCCTGATGGGTATTCCCACAGGCTGAAAGATGCTGTCAAGATACTTGGAAGACACACCTCCGGATACGAGATGTTCCCTGACAAACGCGATTTTCTTCCTGGACCCTATCATTCCGATATATGCCGCCTTTTTTCCTTCGAGCAGGCGTGTAACGTCCGCATCCAGCGAATGGCCTCGGGTAACGATGACAGCGTAGGTATCGCCGTGAAATTCGGGCATTCTGCCGTCCAGTTCCTCCAGGGGACAGCAGATGGTCTTCCCCCACGGTATATTTTCAGGATTCGCAAACTCTGCTCTTTCGTCCCACACTGTGACTGCAAAACCGGCAGCATCTCCGGCACGGGCGATTGCTTTCCCAACATGGCCGGCTCCGAAGATAACGAGTTCACGCCTTCTTCCCACTACCTCCAGGTAGACTGTTACCGTTCCGCCGCATGCAGCCCCTTCTGCGGCAGCCTCTCCCGGATCCAGCGTATCTGTGAACAGGGCGGATCCTGCGCCTTTTTCCAGCATATCGAGCGCTTTTCCGGTCACCCTGTGTTCCGTTATGCCGCCGCCTATGGTGCCCTCTGTTCTCCCGCTCTGATAAACGATCATAGAAGCTCCTGCGGCCCGCGGCGTTGAACCTGACTCTTCAACGACCATACACAGGACGGCCGATTGTCCTTCCTCATAGACATGTGCCAGCTGCCTTGCGATCACTGCGTCCATTCATCTGCCTCCTCGCTGTGTTCGATTATGCCTCCCGCTGCCACCCAACCGTCCACGTCGTACAAAACAAGTCGCTGACCTGGTGTAGGAGCGAACTGGGGCTCATCGAAAGAGACCGCAATCTCTCCGTTCCCGCTCCGGAGAACCGTGCATCGGGCAGGCTCCCCTCTTGAGCGGGTCTTCCCGTAGAGAACAGCACCGGGGTAAAGGAGGCCGGGCAGCAACAGGTTAACCTTCCCGGCCCTTACTCCGCGCCGAAAAACCTTTTCCCTCGCCCCCACAACGACAATATTGCGTTCGGGATCTATTTTCAGCACGTAGAGTCCATCCCTGGACGCAACTCCGAGCCCCTTTCTCTGTCCGATGGTGAAATTCGAGATTCCCTTATGAAACCCCAGCAGAACTCCCTCCTCGTTCACAATGGTTCCCGGCTCACCGGGAAAATCCTCCATGAGCCTTCTATAATTTTCCTCGCCGGTGAAACATATTTCCATGCTTTCTTTTCTTTCGGCTGTCGCCAGTCCTGCTGACCTCGCCAGCCTGCGCACTTCTTCTTTTGTATTGTCTCCGAGGGGAAGATGAAGGTTCTTCAGCCGCTCCCTGCGTATGCCGTAAAGAAAATAGCTCTGGTCCTTTCCGCGGTCCGTTCCGCGGCCAAGGGAACGTTCTCCCTCCCGGTCGGCTGTCCGGGCGTAATGTCCCGTTGCCAGGTCAACAGGGCCGAAGACCTCCTCTATCCTGTCCCACAGAAGGCCGAACTTCAGGAGTGCATTGCAGTCAGCGCATGGATTGGGCGTCCTCCCCGAACGATATGTCTCAACAAACGGCGAGATCACCATCGCCCGGAACTCCTCTTCGAGATCTGCCGTATAGTGAGGTATTCCAAGGAAGCGTGCAACATGGGCGGCATCACTTCCGGGAGAGGTCTTGCTTCCTGCAGTCCCTGTATTTCCGGGAATTCTCATTGTCACCCCGGCAACATTCCATCCCCGCTCCTGCAGGATCCAGGCCGCAACAGAGCTGTCAACACCGCCGCTCATAAGAACGACGACTGTATTTGGCCCAAGGGGATTTCCGGGCGGCATGCTGTTATCCGTAGGGTGTATTTTCATCCGATCTCCTCCGGGCCTCATTGGAATATGGTGACCCATCGTGTAGTATATGAAAAAGCAAAAAACCCGACAAGGAGGTTTTCCTTTGGCCGGCTCACTGAAAGAAAAAACCGGACATTTGCTGTCCATGCTGAAAGATATGAAAAAAGCTGCCGTGGCCTTCTCTGGAGGAACAGACAGCACCCTCCTTGCCGCGGCAGCTTTCCGGGTACTGGGAAGCAATGCAGCGGCGGTAACGGTATCGTCTCCCACACTGCCGGAGGCAGAACTGGAGGACGCAAAAAAACTTGCAGCCCTTCTCGGCATCAGCCACGTCATTCTTTCGGTGTCCGAGCTCGATCTTGCAGATTTCGTGAGCAACGGAAAGGACCGGTGCTACCACTGCAAAAAGTACCGATTCGAAAAACTCCTCCTCTGGGCAGGGGAAAACAGCTTTCCCTGGGTCCTCGACGGTTCCAATACCGATGATCTTCAGGATTACCGCCCGGGAATGAAAGCTATATCCGAACTGGAAGGAGTCCGCAGTCCGCTTCTGGAAGCCGGTATGACAAAACAAGACGTCCGGAGCCTCTCAAGGGAGTGGGGCCTTCCTTCATGGAACAAGCCCGCTGCGGCCTGCCTCGCCAGCAGGATAGCCTATGGTACCCCCATAACCCGGGAAGCTCTGCTCCAGGTGGAGAAGGCAGAAGAAATAGTGCGTGCCTACTGCCCTTCAGACACCCAGGTAAGGGTAAGGCACCATGGCTGCCTGGCACGCATCGAGGCTGACCCTCGGATCATGAAAGATCTGGCAGCCCCTGAAACGGCGGCTGCAATCTACCGGGCGCTTTCCGGACTAGGATTTCGTTTTGCCGCCCTGGACCTTGCAGGCTACCGTATGGGCAGCATGAACGACCTACCTGCAGATCGCCGATAGGCTTCCGGGATCGACCCAGTTTCCGTTGACAAAAAGCTCCAGGCTGCATGTACCTATATTGAAAAAGCAGAGCGAAGCGGAGACCTTTCCCTCTTTTTCAAGCTTTCTGAAAATCGGGTATTGCAGGACCTTCTCGAGCTGCCGGAGACCTGCAGCCTTTGCCGCCTTCTCCGTATCCGCGCCGTCAAAATACTCTTCCCCAAGCCAGAGGCGAAGCCCGTCAGTATCCAGGTGGCCCGGGTCCTTTGAAGCCTTCACCGCTCCGCAGTCAGTGTGGGCAAGCACCACTACGTCTTTGACACCAAGATGAAGGAGGGCGTAGTCCAGGGCCGCGGCAACAGACGGCTCATCTGTCCGGACAAGGTTTCCAACGTTGCGCAGAACAAACAGTTCCCCGGGTCGTGCGTCAAAAATCTCCTCGGGAACAATTCTGCTGTCAGAGCATGTTATGACCAAGGAGTGGGGGTGCTGGCACCCGCAGAGCGAGCAGTAGCATTCCATGTCGGCCTTTTCACGAAACCTGCCGTATCCTTCAAGAAGTGTTTCTATCATTTCGTAACCATCCTTTCAAAAGCGAGTGTTTATTCCGGCGACGGGACGAAGCGCAAAGATGCGGAGTTGATACAGTACCGCATTCCCGTGGGCGGAGGACCGTCGCTGAAAAGATGCCCCAGGTGCGCATCACACCGGGCACACAGCACCTCCGTCCGGATCATGCCATATGAAAAATCCCGCTTCTCCGCGACAGGGGCTCCCTCGACCGTCCTCGTGAAACTCGGCCACCCGGAACCGGAATCGAATTTGTCCGCCGATGAAAAGAGCTCAGCTCCGCAGCAGACGCACCCGTAAATCCCTTTTTCGTGGTGATTCCAGTAAATTCCGGTAAAAGGGCGTTCAGTTCCCTTCTTCCTTGTCACATCAAATTGCTCGGGTGTAAGAAGCGCTTTCCATTCTTCCTCCGTTTTCTCCACCCTGTCGGGAGAAGCCGCAAATACTCCCGACGCTGAGGAACATACAAGTGACAGCGCAATGAAAACTACCGCAGCTATGCTATTCACAGGCAACCTCCTTCAATTCTCTGACAAAATCCATGAATTCCCTTATTCCCCCCGCATTCGTCCACGCGACACTGAACCTCTTTCTGAACTCCATCCCTTTCGCTCCCATTGAAAGTACCTGGCAGGTAAAATCGTTGTCGGAAAAAGCCAGGTCAAACTGAAAATGAGTCACAAACGAATCATCCATGGCGAGAAGCTTGTCGTCGTCGGTGAAGTAAAGTGCAAGCCCCCGCTCCTCCATATTCCGGCGGATAAAATGAGTGATAATTGCGGATACATGCTCCATACAGAACATCCTCCCTTCCCCCGGCAGGGGCGAACTCGTGCTCATTGTACGGTATTATGGGAAATTCAGCCAGCATCATCAGTACCAGCGCGGCAGGAACAGGAGGGAAGAGCGTATTTCTGGGGGTCGTTTACCCGGGTTGCCTGCAGGTTTTCTCCAGGTAATTCCATGAAAGCAATTATACCCCACATGGTATCCGGTGCTATAATTGAAAAAAACAGTCAGGAGGAATTGAAATGAAACGGCAAAACTGGAGAAAAGCACTCATGGTACTTTTCGTTCTTTCTCTTCCGGTGTCCATGTTTTATCTTTCACCTCTGCTCACCCTCCAGGGCGCCAGGAGAGGAATAGTCACGTCCAGCCTTCTATTTGTCGGCGCATCTGCTGTCGCCTCCTTTTTTTTCGGCAGGGTCTTCTGCGGATGGATCTGCCCCGGCGGTGCAGTTCAGGAGCTCCTCATCCAGGCAAATGGCAGAAGGGTGCCCGGAGGCAGGTACGACCTTATAAAATACGGCATCGCCGCAGCCTGGCTTGCCTTAATTGTTCTCTTCTTCGTTCAGTCGGGAGGCATCCTGGCCGTCAGGCCCCTTTTCGGTATCAAGGGAGGGTTTTCCCTGGGAACACCTGTCTCGTATATTATGTTCTACGTCGCCATGGGAGGCATGGTCGTCCTCTCCCTTGCCGCAGGAAGACGCCCTTTCTGCCATTACGGCTGCATGCTCGCACCGTTTATGATCGCCGGACGGTATGCGGCAAAAATAGCAGGGATACCCCATCTGCACCTTGAGGCTGACAGCGAAAAATGCATCGACTGCAGGCTGTGTACGAAGAACTGCCCCATGAGTCTCGACGTGAACGCCATGGTACGTTCGGGAGACATTTTCTCGCCTGAATGCATATCCTGCGGCGCCTGCGTGGATGTCTGCCCGAAGAAGGTCATCTCCTTCTCCTGGGAAGGCATGAAGAAAATCCCCTCTCAATAGGGCTTTGTGAACCAGTCACGAGCCTCGCTCCGAAAAAGCCGAAGTGGACAAGGTGTGGATAAGAATCGCGCCACGACATGACCAAAACGGTTTTTTATGCGTTTTCTTAGATTTTAAAATGAGTAATGAGAAGTATATCGAAAGGGCAACTTCGAAGTGTCTGCGAACATAAGCTTTTGTAGAACGGGTTTCTGCGAAAAGTCGTGTTCAGAGCGGTCTACGGAGGCTTTCTAAGTGAGAACGGATGTACTGGATAGAATAAAAATTATTCCTGACAGAACGAAAAGCGAGGGTTAAAATACCGCCGTTGTGGTATACTGAAACAAGGAGACGGGGTAGCGTGTACTTTTGTTAGCGACGGTTGAAGAGCACCTCCCCGGCATTTTCTGCCCACTGATCAAGGCCGCCTACGGCTATGCCTGCACACCGACAACTCTTTTCTGCTTTTGTCCGATACGATCGGCGACGTTTCCGGTAGGTTTGGCGAAGTGTTGATGAAGTCGTTTCCGGGTACACGATCCTCCAAAAAAACCGTTGTCGAGGGCGATAGCACTGATGGACAGCGGAGAAAAACCGGCATCTCCCGGCTCGGCTTGTCCGGAAACGCTTCGGCATCACGGAACAGGTTGTCGTCGTGGATTTTTCTAACATGTTTGAGATAACGGAGGAAATTTTCAAAACCAGTAAGCCGATTGAAATGGGCTGATGTATCAATCGATACCTTAACCGCGCAACCAAAACACAAAAAGGAGTGTTTTATGAGATGAAGTCAATGAGAAAAAATACAGTAGTCGCCTTGTTTTCTGTATTGCTGCTGGGGCTTCTTGCCGCTGTCTCGTCTGCGGCGGCATTGGACGCCTTCAAGGATTTGAAGGGGACGCTCGACATAGCGGGCGGAACCGCCCACATCCCGGTGATGAAGCAGGCCGCGCAGGATATCATGGTGGCGTATCCCGAAATACGTATCACAGTGGCGGGCGGCGGTTCGGGCGTCGGTGTCAAGCAGGTCGGCGAGGGACTCGTCGGTATCGGAAACACCGGCAGGCCACTCAAGGAGAACGAGGTGGCGGAGTTTGGTCTGGAGACATTCCCCTTCGCAATAGACGGCGTAGCGGTCGCGGTCAATCCAGCTAACCAGGTTAAGGAACTGACGTCGGCCCAGATCGCGGACATTTATGCCGGGAGGATCACCGACTGGAAAGAACTCGGCGGCGATACGGGCGCGATTAACGTCTTCGGCCGCGAGGACGGCAGCGGAACACGGGAGACCTTCACCGAAAAAGTTATCGGGAAAACGGAACTGGCCCCATCAATCAATGTCGTCAGCTCCAATGGCGCGATGAAGACCGCCATAGCGCAGGATAAACGGGCGATCGGCTATGTAGGGATCGGACATCTGGAGCCCTCTATCGCCGGCGTGATCATTGACGGCATGGTCCCCTCCCAGGAAAATGCGGCAAACGGCAGCTATAAAGTCGTGCGCAATCTCTTCATGAACACGAAGGGGAAACCGACCGGGCTCGCCGCCGCGTTCATCGACTATATATTCAGCCCCGAAGGGGCCAGGATCATCGAGGCGAGCGGCTACATTCCGCTCCCCAAACAACAGTAGGCAGCTGCAACCCGGGGGTGACGCCGCCCTGTTCCGTCACCCCCGATAGAAATTGACCGAATGCGGAATTTTTCAGCACCGCTGTGGCTTCGTGCGCTTGCGCTCTGCATCGGCGGCGTGCTTTCGACCGTTTTCGTCTTTATATCGTTTTCCGCACTGGAAGCGCTTTGGAGGAGCGAAGGGCTCCATCTTTTCAGTGCGGTTTGGAGCCCGCAAAACGGTCATTTCGGCATCCTGACGATGATCCATGCCTCGCTCGTTTTGTCGCTGTCTGCGTTATGCTGCGGATGGTTGCTGTCGGTCGGGTGCTGCTGTGTGTTGCGCGGACTCGGCCCGAAGTGGCTTGCCGTTCTGCTTGGCTTCGCGCTTCGTTTCATGACTTCCATTCCTACGGTCGTATACGGTTTTACCGCCGTCTTTCTCCTTGTGCCGCTGATACGCGAAGGTCTCGGCGGTTCCGGATTTTGCTGGCTCGCCGCGTGTGTGATGTTGTCAATCCAGGGCGTTCCGACGATGACGCTCGTAATGGATGAGGCGGTGAGAGCCGTCAGCGCGGAGACCTCTCTCACCTCCGCCGCGCTTGGCATTACGCCGCTCCAGAATCTGAGCCGCGTCGTACTGCCGACCGCTCGCCCTTGGCTGCTCTCCGCCGCCGTTCTGGGGTTCGGGCGGGCACTGGGCGACACTCTGCTGCCGACCATGCTGGCGGGAAATGCGGTGCAATTCGCCGCGTCTCCGCTCGATTCCATGCGAACGCTCACCGCGCACATCGGTCTCGTTCTCTCGTCCGACATCGGCGGAGGAGAAAACCTCTCACTGCTTGTCGCAGGAGGCCTGCTTTTGTTAGGGAGCATCATGGCGAGCCTTTTTGCCCGCCGTGTTCCCGGAAAGAAGCGGATATGAATCGCTCGCGCCTGCCTGACGCAGCGTTGTCTATCGTGAGCAGGGGAGCGGCTTTGTTCGTCTGTACCGTTCTTTTTCTCTTCGTCGGTTTTTTGATTTTTCGAGGCCTTCCTGTGTTGGGCAGCAGCCTGTTCTTCGGCAACACAGCGGCTCTCGACGCCATTCTGGGGCGCAGGCCGGTTTGGGATGGCCTCTGGCCGGCCACCGCAGGAACGCTCTATCTTCTCCTGCTCACTATGCTTTTCGCCATTCTGCCCGGCGTCGGCGGCGGTGTCTATCTCGCCTGTTACGCCAACCCCCGCCAAAAACAGTGGCTTGGGTTGGCCGTCGACCTCCTGGCCGGGGTTCCATCCATCGTTATGGGACTGTTCGGCTTTGTGCTGATCGTCTTTCTGAGACGCACTCTTCTTCCCCACGGAACAACCTGTCTTCTTCTCGCCTCCTTCTGCCTGGCGCTTCTCGTTCTCCCCTCGTTGGTCGTAGGGACGAAAAACGCGCTGGAATCACTGCCGGAACGACTCTATCTCACGGCCTCGGCGCTTGGTTTTTCGCACGACAGAGCTGTGTTCAGGGTGCTCGTCCCCGCCGCCGGAAAGGGTATTCTGGGCGGAATAATCCTGGCGATGGGGCGTGCGGCGGAGGACACTGCGGTGATCATGCTGACCGGGGTCGTCGCGAACGCCGGCCTTCCCGCGGGTCTGACGGCGAAATTCGAGGCGCTGCCCTTCCGCATTTACTACACGGCGGCTCAGTATGCGGACCAGCATGAACTCGCCACCGGCTTCGGAGCGGCGTTGGTTCTTCTGATCCTCTCCGCCTGCCTGCTCTTTTGCGCCTGGCTCTTTCAAAGAGGGCTGGAACGTGAATGGAGGGGCTTCAAATGAAATTCTGCGCGTCAGTGCGGGGTTTGAATATTCACTTCGGCGATCGCACCGTTCTGCGGGACATCGACGCCGATTTTCCGGCGGGTAGAGTAACGGTGCTGTTGGGACGCTCCGGGTCGGGGAAGACTACGCTCCTTCGCTCCCTCAACCGTCTGAACGAGTGTTTCGAGGGGTATCGCGGAGAGGGGTACGTTTCCGTTCGTCTTGGCGGGACTCTTCACCCGGTCTATGGAACGGACGCGCTCTCCCTCTCTCTGCTGCGGCGCTCGGTCGGCATGGTCTTTCAAACTCCCAACCCGTTGCCGCTCAGCATACGCAAAAATCTGACAATGCCGCTCTCGATTGTCGCCGGCATGGGGAAACACGAGGCGGAGACTGCGATGGAGCGCGCCCTGACCGAGGTTGGCCTGTGGGACGAAGTCCGCGACCGCCTGAACCGCCCGGCACTGAGCCTCTCGGGAGGACAGCAGCAGCGACTCTGCCTGGCACGGGCTCTTGCGCTGGACCCTGAAATCCTGCTTCTGGACGAACCCACGGCCTCTCTGGACAGCCTGGCGGGATCCCGCATCGAAGATTTGATCCTGTCCTTCCGGGAACGATATTCCGTCGTCATGGTATCCCACAGTCTATCGCAGGCGCGAAAGCTTGCTGATCTTGTGATGGTTATGGCTGAAGGCAGAATCGACCAGAGGCTGCCGGCCTCGGAGATCCCCGAGGGTGCGGAAGCCGAATGTTTTTTGGAGAAACTGCTGTAGTGATTCTCTGATCAGGCAACCGCAAAAGGCGGCAAAGGACGGCGGCAAGACGGACGAGATCAGGGAGAATTGCGGGTTGCTCAGGATGCCCTAAAAAGAGCCATGCAGGCCAGTCCCGCCGCGAGGCTGGCGAGGGTGACGGGCACGCCCACCCGGGCGTGCCCCTTCCAGTCGAAGGGGATCCCCATCCGCTCCGCCTCCCCGGCGACAATGATGTTGGCGATGCTCCCCACGATGAGCAGGTTCCCGGCGAAGGTACTGGAAACGGCCAGGATATGCCCTGCCCCCGGAATGTCCCGGACCAGGGGCAGGAGAAGCATGACCGCAGGGACATTGGACACCAGGTTCGACAGGACGGTGGTCACCCCGTAGAGCCAGGAAGGGGAGGCAAGGGACACCCCGAGCCGGGCGAGACCGTCCTTCATGATTTCGAGCCCTCCTACCGCCTCGAAGGCCCCGTTCACCACGAACAGCCCCAGGAACAGGGCGAGCAGCTGCCAGTCCACCGTGTCCAGGGTCCGTCGCGACGCCATTGTCCTGCTCAGCAGCAGTATCCCCGCAGCAGCCAGTGCGACCAGGTCTCTCGGCAGTGCCGAAAAGAGAAAAAAACCGACAACGGAAGCGAGCACGGCCGCCCCCTTCAGTGTCTGCCACCTGTCGAAAGCTCTTTCGGGTTCCTGTTCCCGGGTGATCTCCAGGTGCATCTTCCCTCTGAAAAGCACCGTTATGATCCTCCATTCCGCGAGAAGGGAGACGAGGACCGGGGGCAGTGCCCACCAGAGATAGCCGCTGAATGAAAGATGGAGAGATTCTCCGATAAGCATATTTTGCGGATTTCCGATCAGGGTCAGCCCCGAGCCTATATTTGCGGCACAGGCAAGGGCAAGAAAGAAGGGAAGGGGGTTCAGCTTCCGCCGGATACACCCCTGGCCGATCACCGGCGTCATGGCCAGGCACACAACATCGTTCGTCAGAAGCGCTGAAAGCCCGCCGGCCGAAAGTATCACCACACCAAGAAGCACCCCGGGAGAGACTGGAAGGGAGGATATCCTGCGCGAGACTTCGGAATAAAAACCTCCCAGCCGGAACTGGGCTGATATGATCATGAAGCCGAAAAGAAGCAGTATGGTCGGAACATCGATACCTGACGCACCGCCATCCAAGCGTGCGTGCCCGGAAGCAAGAAGAGCGATCGCCCCGAGAAGGACTATTCCCGTTCTGTCGAGCGCCAGGCGGGGAAAACGGCCGAAAATCATTCCCAAATACACGAGAGTGAATACCGCAAATACGAAAGAATTGCCGTTCACCTGCTCCATCACCTTTCTGAAATGCAATAGGACCGAAGGCCGCTGAAAAGGAATTATACTCTTTTCCACCGAAAGCCGGATACTGACATTTCCATTTTTCCCGCAGAAAATTGAATAAAAAAGTCTGGAATTTGCTCCCTTGACAGCATCCATAAAACCATATATCATTCAACGAAATATTCAGACAGGCATTTCGCCGGAAAGGAGGATTCCAGATGATTCGTTCGCGGGTTTTCAGTCTTGTTCTTGTCCTCGTACTTATCATTATCAGCGGTCCCCCTTCCGGTGGGTTCGGCACATAAGCCGTTGCCTCAAACACCGGAACCGGGGACCGCTTCAAAAGGGTCCCCGGTTTTTTTGTTGCCCGCAGCCGGTCCGTATTTATTATTCTTATTTTTGAAAGGAGCTGGAAAAAATGGAGAAGAGATTTGAACAGGGAGTTGACACGGAAGGAAGCAGCCAGTATTACAGAAGAGATGACAGGCATCTGGACGGGTTGTTCTCGCTGAGCTGGAGAGGGCCTTTTGAAGGATTTTGTGCGGAGAGAAAGATGGAAGCACCCGAACCCGCAACGTTTTCTCCCTCCGAGATGAGGTGGAGAGGCCCCTTCGAGGGAATGCGTTGAGCCAATGGGAAAGAGGGAAATACAGAGAATCCTGTTTTTCCCTCTTTATTTCTGCAGCCTGTCGGGATGGCGGAAGCAGTATGTAAGGTGATCGTTGACCATGCCGACAGCCTGCATATGGGCGTAACAAATAGTCGGGCCGAAGAACACAAATCCTTCCTTTTTCATAGCCCTGCTGATTTTCTCAGATAACGGCGTACCGGAAGGAACTTCTTCAGGAGATTTCCACCTGTTGATCATCGGCTGACCGTCAACGAAATCCCAGAGAAAAGCGCTCAGCGAGCCTTTCCGTTCCCTCAGATGGAGGTATGCCCGCGCATTTGCCGCTGCTCCCTCGATTTTTTTTCTGTTCCTGATTATCCCGGGATCCTCCAGGAGTTCCCCGATCTCCTTTTCGCCGAACCTCGCCATGGATTCGGGATCAAAACCGCGGAATGCCTTCCTGTACGACTCCCGCCGTCGGAGTATGGATATCCATGAAAGTCCCGCCTGTGCCCCTTCAAGGATCAGGAATTCAAACAGTTTTCCCTCATTGTATTCGGGAACGCCCCATTCCTTGTCATGGTACTCTATGTACAGGGGGTCGTCCCCGGGCCACTGACAGCGCCGGACAATACCCTTCACAATTCAGTGATGGTTATGGGCGTGGTGTTCCACGAGTTCATCGTGGCTTTCCTCTTCCCACACGGGAAGGCCTTTGTTTCTCCTGTAATTGTTTATGGCTGCGTGAATTGCCTCTTCAGCCAGCACCGAACAGTGCATCTTCACAGGCGGGAGCCCGTCAAGGGCCTCAGCAACAGCCCTGTTCGTCAGGTTCCAGGCCTCTTCAACCGTTTTGCCCTTCACCAGTTCGGTAGCCATGCTTGAAGATGCGATCGCCGAGGCACACCCGAATGTCTTGAATTTTATGTCCGTGATGACGTCGTTCTCCACGCGAAGGTAAATTTTCATTATATCCCCGCACTTGGGGTTGCCTGCCTGTCCTACTCCGTCAGGATTTTCGATCTCTCCCACGTTCCGTGGATTCTGAAAATGGTCCAGTACCTTTTCGCTGTACATGGAATCACCTTCCTCCTTCTATTTTCTTCATGTAGTCCTCCCAGAGAGGAGACATCTCCCGGCGGTGCTTCACGATCCCCGGAAGGGTCGAGAGGACGTACCGTATATCTTCCTCGGTTATTTCCTCGCCAAGGGTCAGCCGGAGAGACCCGTGGGCCAGTTCGTGGGAAAGCCCGATCGCCATCAACACGTGGGAAGGGTCAAGGGATCCGGATGAACATGCACTGCCGGTCGACCCGTAAATCCCGGCGCCGTCAAGATCGAGCAGAAGCGTTTCCCCTTCGATGCCGATGAAGCTGAAATTCGCATTGTTGGGAAGACGTTCACCTGAAGGCGCGCCGTTCAGTTTCGCGTGGGGTATGGACTCCATAACCCCTTCTATAAGCATGTCCCGCAGTTTTCCTATACGGGCGGAAGCTTCCGCCATCCTGCCCGAAGTCAACTCTATGGCTGCACCCAGCCCGACTATTCCGGGGACATTTTCGGTTGTCGCCCGGCGGCCTTTCTCCTGCCCGCCGCCGTGCATGAAATTTTCTATCCTTGTTCCCTTCCGTATGTAAAGTGCCCCCACGCCCTTCGGGCCGTAAAATTTATGGGCTGAAAGGGAGAGCATGTCAATGTTCATCGCCTTCACATCAATGGGGACATGGGCAACAGCCTGGACAGCGTCAGTATGGAACAGGATCCCCTTTTCCCTGCAGAATGCGCCGATCTCTGCCACGGGCTGCATTGTCCCGATCTCATTGTTTGCAAACATTACCGATAAAAGTATCGTCTTTTCGGTGACCGCCTTCCTGATATCGTCAAGGCTTACCCGGCCTTCAGAATCCACGTCGAGAAATGTGACGTCGAATCCGTTTTCCTGCAAAAACTGCGCTGTGTGGAGCACGGCATGATGTTCAATCTTCGTCGTTATGATATGGTTTCCTTTTGAACGTCCGCGCCATGCGGCACCCTTCAGAGCCCAGTTGTCCGCCTCGGTGCCGCCGCTTGTAAAGAAGATCTCATCCGCAGAAGCCCCTATGACGTCAGCCACCTGCTGCCTTGCTTTCGCTATCGCCTTCCTGTTCCTCTCGGAAAAGGAATAAATGGAGGAAGGATTTCCGAATGACTCGGTAAAATACGGAGTCATTGCGGTGACCACTTCCGGTGCTGTAAACGTCGTTGCGGCGTAATCAAGATAAACCTGCCTGGACATTCAGTGCTGCTCCTTTCTTCGGCTTCAGCCGTTCGCTGTTCGGGAGGACTCTTTTGTCCCGTTTCCGCTGTTATACACAAGATCCCACAGGGTCGTGTCCTCCAGGATGTCATCAATGCTCTCCTTAAGCCTGCTCCAGAGATCATGGGTCGCACACGATCCCTTGTTTCTGCACCCTCCGCCGCTCAGGCAGTCGGCAAACGTTATATCTCCCTCAAGGGCATCCACAACGGTTGCAATGGTCACTTCCCTCGGATGCTTCTGGAGCATGTAGCCACCCTGTGCGCCCCGCACGCTTACAATTATGTTCTTTCTCCTTAAACGGAGAAAGAGCTGCTCGAGGTATTTTTCCGATACATGCTGTTCTTTTGCTATTTCACCTACCGGTACGGCTCTTTCGCCGTCATAGCGCTCGGCCATATAAATAAGCGCCCTGAGCCCATACCTGGTTTTGGTAGAGAGCTTCATTTCATCACGTCCCTTGCGTGAAGCTGAAGAGAAGATACTATATCCTACTATTTTTGTCAACTTTATAAATTCCACTCTTTTTTCCAGGGAGCAAAAGGCGTTACAGCGCTGAAATCCTCTTTATAAGAGGATTCCGGCCAGGTTGAAAAAAAGGAGCCAGGGAGATACCATTATTTGTGGGGAATCAACAGTTTTTTCGTAAAAACTTCTTTAGACAGGGGTGTTTGGTATGTTCAGAAAGCGCACCTTAGCCTGTGTTTTGTTTCTCCTTGCCCTTTTCGCTTCCGGGACGGCATGGGGAAAACCCAGGATCGCCATTCTTGAATTCGAAGACAAGAGCGGTGCAGGAGCCCCCGGGGAAGCCGTGGCCGACATGCTCACTACGGAAAACTCTTTAATACCGGTGATTTTACTATCCTTGAACGGCAGCGTATCGACGATATCCTTTCGGAACAGGGTCTTGCATCCGATGGATATGTAGACGGAGCCACCGGCGCCGGAATGGGAAAACTCCTCGGGGTTGACTTTCTCATATCGGGAGCAATCACCCAGTTCACGACCGAGACGGCAGGAGGAGTGGTTCCTCTTCCCCTCGGCAGTTTCGGAGGAGTTGCCGTCGGCACCCATACGGCTTATGTCACACTCGACGTTCGGGCTATCAACAGCACCACTGGAGAAATTCTGCTTGCCGCCCGCGAACAGGGAGCCGCAAATGCCACCGTTGGCTAAAGTGGAAAAGATCTACACCGCGGTCCTCGTTGTAAGAGAAGTGAAACAGAAGTATTCGAAATGCGAGATCATACGGACTCAGAAGCCTCTTGCACGTGGTGAAAAAGTCGAGTTCCTCAGGGGCAGCCCTGAAGACCTTCCCATAGGGAAATAAGCCCGGAGAAGACTAAAAACGCCCGCCGTTTTTTCCCGGCGGGCGTTTTTTACAGTTTTATGTGAGTGCCCTGGTGGTCTTTCCTGCTCCACGGCCTCCGCCAAGATATGCGGCCTTTATGTCGGCATTGGCGAGCAGTTCCTCCGAAGATCCTTCCTGGACCATGTGCCCTGTCTGAAGGACATATCCCCTGTGGGAAAGGAGAAGGGCCTGCCTGGCATTCTGCTCCACGAGCAGGATAGTGACCCCTTCGCTGTTGATCCGCCGCAGTTCCTTGAAGATGTCCTTTATGATTATGGGGGCAAGGCCAAGGGACGGTTCGTCAAGGAGCAGGACCCTGGGCCGTGACATGAGCGCCCTTCCTATGGCCAGCATCTGCTGCTCGCCGCCCGAAAGGGTTCCTGCGTACTGGGCGGTCCGTTCCCTGAGGCGCGGGAAGAGAGAGAACACCCATTCAAGGTCATCTTCCACCCGTGAATCCTTCCCCCTGGGGAAGGCCCCCATCCGCAGATTCTCCAGAACGGTGAGAGGGGCAAATACCTTCCGTCCCTCCGGTGTGAGGGAAACACCCTGCTGGACCACCCGGTAGCTTCGTGCCTCAAGCACTGCTCCGCCCATGCGTATTTCGCCCTTTTCGCGGGGGACCATTCCCATAATGGCGCTCATGAGCGTCGATTTTCCTGCGCCGTTCGATCCGATAACGCTTACGATCTCCCCCTCGTACACTTTCAGGGAAACGCCCGAGAGGGCCCGTATTGCTCCATAGCTCACGTGAAGATCATTCACCTCGAGGAGGACTTTCTTTTCTTTTCCGGTTTCTATCATTCCACTTCCTCCTCTCCGAGATAGGCCTTGAGGACTTCAGGGTGATTCTGGATCTCGTCGGGCGTTCCCTCGGCGATCTTCGCCCCGAAGTTCATGCAGATGATGTGCGGACAAATCTCCATGACGAGATCCATATGGTGTTCGATAACCAGGATGGTAAGGCTGAAATCACGGTGTATTTCACGTATAAGGACATTCAGCGACGACACTTCCTCAGCATTCATTCCTGCAGCAGGCTCGTCGAGGAGAAGCAGTTCAGGGTCAAGGGCAAGAGCCCTCGCTATCTCGAGTCTTCTCTGGAATCCATAAGGAAGTGTCCCGGCCGCCTGTTCCGCCCGATCCGCCAGTCCGACCCGTTCAAGCAGCGCCATACTTTTCTCCCGGATTTTCTTTTCACCGCTTCTCCATCTTCCAAGATGGGTCATGCCCTCGGCAAATGAATATGGCACATGGTGCTGTGCCGCCGTCATGACGTTCTCAAGGACGGTGGAACGCTGAAAAAGCCGCAGGTTCTGGAATGTACGTGCAATACCTCTCCCTGTTACCTGATATGTCTTGAGGCGTGCCAGGTCCTCTTCCTTGAAAAAGATCTGTCCCTCGTCAAGGTCATAGACCCCGGTGACCAGGTTGAAAATCGTGGTCTTGCCGGCTCCGTTGGGTCCCATCAGCCCGGCCAGCTCTCCCCTGGCAATTGAAAAAGTCATTTTGCTGACGGCCTGAACTCCACCGAAATTCTTGGTTACTCCTGAAAGTTCGAAGAAAGCGCTCATCCTGCCCGCCTCCGGAAAGGAGCCTTCACCCATGAGAGGAATTCACGGTTCCCCATGATCCCTTCCGGACGAAGCACCATTATGACGACGAGAACAGCTCCATATATAAGCATCCTGTACTGGGAGATCGGACGGAAAAGTTCCGTAACAAGAGTAATCACAGCTGTGCCAAGAAGAGAACCGCTCATGGAGCCGAGTCCTCCGAAGACAACCACCGCCGTGAGCTCTGTTGACTTGAGCATATCGAACATTACAGGCTGGATGAAGGAAAGAAATCCTCCCAGCAGGGCACCGGCAACTCCGCAGTAAAAGGCGGAGATCATGAGGCTGATCACCCGGATGCGTGCCGTGTGGAAACCCAGGAGTGACGATGCGATGTAATCATCCCTGCAAGCCTTGCATGCCCTTCCGAAGCGGCTGTTGATGAGGTTGAACATACATATGGCAAGCACCACGAAAAAAGCAGCCGCCACGGGCAGGGTTGTGTATGGATCGATCCCGGGATAGCCCCTTGCCCCCCTGGTCACAGACTGCCAGTTCTCAAGGATCAGGCGGATAGCTTCACCGAGGCCGATGGAGGCTATGGCGTAGTAGTCACCCATGAGCTTCAGGGTGGGAACGCCTATAAAAAAAGCGACGGCTACGGCCATGATCCCTCCGCACATAATGGCAGGGAACCAATGAACGCCGTGCTGAACAGTGAGGATCGCCGTTGTGTAGGCACCAAGGGCCATATATGCCGCATGACCCAGCGAGAATATGCCGGTGAATCCGGTAAGAAGCGACACGCCCATGGCGGCTATGGCGTTGATGCACAGGAGAATGATTATACCTTCAGTATACCCCGACATGAGGCATCACCTACACTTTCTCGCTGACGCTCTTGCCGAAAAGCCCTGTAGGCTTGACAAGGAGAGTGATAACCAGCATGGAAAAGACGACCAGGTCGCGCATCTGGCTGGAAATAAAACCTGCGGTCAGCATTTCTGCGAGGCCGAGTATAAGGCTCCCTACCACTGCTCCGGGAAGTGAACCCAGTCCGCCTATGACCGCCGCCACGAATGCCTTGATCGTGATCGCTCCCAGCTGGGGATACAGCGTGTAGCGGACGGAAAGAAATATTCCGCCAACTGCAGCCAGCGCACCTGCGACAAAAAATACGATGGAAATCAGCAGGTTGACATTGACCCCCATGAGGCCTGCAGTCCGAAGGTCGTACGCAGCCGCCCTGATGGCCAGGCCCCATCGCGTCTTCGACAGAAAGAGCTGAAGTGCACCCAGGAAAACCACGGCCGAAACCAGGGACAGAAGGTCGAAGGCGCTTGTAGTCGCCAGGCCCATCAGATTTACGGGAGCGGTCGGTATCACGGGCGGAAGGGCACGGAACCTGCCGCCGGCTACTATGACGAAAATGTTCTCGATGACGATGCTCATTCCCATTGAGGCAATAAGAAGATAAAGCGTTACATTGGTCCGTTCACGGATGGGCCTGTAAGCAAGCCGCTCAGTGAGAACCGCCGCCACCCCTGCACCTGCCAGGGCAATGGCTCCGGAAAGCCAGATTCCCGTGCCGAAGGTACGGAGCGTTCCATAACAGATATAACCGCCGATAACGAGAAAGCCGCCGTGTGCAAAATTGGAAAAAAGAAGAATGGAATACACAAGAGAATACCCTACCGCGATAAGTGCATACACCGACCCCAGGGAGAGGCCGTTGATCACCTGTTGAATCAGCGTCGCCAAAGGCGGATCACCCCTTTCATGTATTGATGAGGGCGAACGGGGTCTGTCCGCCCTCATCAAGCAGTACTATATCATAATTGTTTTTCCGGATACACTGAATTTTACACGATAGTATCAGTTTATTTTGTTATTTGCCGCACTCTAGGGTTTGATCTTCGTGAAGAACTGTCCCTTGCCGTCCTTGGCGATGAGCACCACACCATCCTTGTCCACGGGGTTGTGCGTCGCCGGGTCCATGGTGATCGTCGCATGGTGAAGCTTCAGGTCCTTCGTCGCTTCAAGGGCGTCACGGATCGCCTTGGGGTCATCCGAACCGGCGCGGGATATGGCGTCCGCAACCCAGTACACGGAGTCATAACCCAGAACTCCGTTCACGAACTCCTTGCACTCGTCGTTCCACATCTCCTTGTACGCCGCAAAGAACGGCTGCATGGCAGGATCCTCCGGCGCAACGTGGTTGATCCAGTACGATCCCTCCATGGCCTCTCCGGCGATCTCCCACATGAACTCGCCGTAACCGTCGCCGCCAACAAACACGATGTCCTTCAGACCAAGCTCACGGGCCTGCTTCATGATAAGCGCCATTTCCTTGCCCATGTTCGGAAGCACAAGGACGTCCGCACCCTTCTCACGGATCTCCGTCAGCTGCGCACGGAAGTCAACATCCTGCCCGCCGCGGAATCCAAGGTCCGCTACCACCTTGCCGCCGTATTCACCATAGCTCTTCATGAAGAACTCCCGCAGCCCCTGGGAGTAATCGTTCCCCACGTCGTACAGGATGGCTGCGTTCAGCTTCTTCAGCTCGCTCGCGGCAAAGAAGGCGATGAGTTTCCCCTGATAGGGATCGGTGAAGCAGATGCGGAAGGAGTACGGACGGACCGCTCCCTTCTCGTCTACCGTCACAAGCGGGTTCGTGGATACCGTACCCACCTGGGACACACCGAGCCGGTTCACTATGGGCGCCGTGGCGATGTTGATGCCGCTCCCGTTGGCACCGATCAGGGCGACTACTTTGTCCTCCTCGATCATACGCCGGACCGCGTTCACCGCGTCCTCAGCCCTGGTCCGGAAGTCGTACACCACCAGCTCGATAGGACGGCCGAGCACTCCGCCCTTGTCGTTGATCTCTTTCACCGCAAGGCGGGCCGTCTTCTCCTCCGTCTGTCCGTATGCCGCCCAGTCTCCAGTCAGCGCCGCAAGATAACCCACTTTCACGGGAGCTGCAGCAGCTTTCGGCTCCTCCGTCTTTGCGGGCTCGGCAGGTTTCTCTTCGGCCTTCGGAGCTTCAGCCGGTTTTTCTGCAGGCTTTGGCTCTTCCGCAGGCTTTTCCTCTGCCTTGGGGGCTTCCGCAGGTTTAGGCGTTTCAGCGGGTTTCTCCTCAGCTTTCGGAGCCTCTGCGGGTTTCGGAGCTTCCGCAGGTTTAGGCGCCGGAGCCTCCTGCTTCGGAGTTTCCTTCGGGGCCTGGGGTGCCGGTTTCTGCTGCATCATAAAATATCCGGCAATCACAACTAAAATAGCCAAACCTATCATCCAGTACCGTTTCAAAACCCACCACCTCCTGATTAAAATTCATTCCAAAACTCTTTTTATTTTACTACGAGAGCCTTCTTCACTCAAACTCTTTTCTCTTTTCGTACATTATTTCGGACGAATTAAAAATCCCCGGAATTTTTTCTCCGGGGACCATTCCTTTCATTATTCTTCCTGCTCTTCTGCAATATACCCGGCAAACTTCCTGAAAAGAGAGGGCAGGGTATGAAGAAAATAGGGAAGGTGCAGGCGTTCAGTATTTTTATGGTCATCCTTGCCGATGGGGCCGAAATTGGTTACCGGCACATCGAGTTTTTTCAGATCCTCAAGGGGAAAACGGTATTCTTTTCCCCAGAGAGGCATATTATCGGCTAAAACGTCCAGGTCATCGGGGTCTCCCTGGAAGCCGAAATAGCTGAGATCCATGATCCCCTGGAAAACTTCCACTGATGTAATGTCAAGGCCGAGTTCCCTGCCGTCCTGTTTCAGCCGGTCGATCGACCGGAGAAGAGCCCGTTCGCCGGCTGTCTTTCTCTGATTCACCCTCGGCGGGTAGAAAGGAGGAAGAAACCCGACGACGATCAGGGGTCCCTTTTCGCCCGAAAGGTCCAGAAGGAACGATGCGGTTTCAACACACCGATCCCTTTCGTCCAGGGAAGGAGAAAGGGCCCCGGCGAACGCCTCGAGTTGAACGGCCAGATCCGTGCACTTCGCACGGGCTTTCGAAAACAGTTCGCTGAAATCCATCACTCTCGGAACAAGGTGTTTCATGGAGGGAAATGTCCCTCCCCCGGCACGTATGAGTGCGTTCTGCTCTTCCATTCTTTCCAGCGTTTTCCCGAGCGCTTCCGCTGCAGCCGATTTCATTTCATCAAGAACACGGGCAGGGGTCTTTTCCACCGTGAGCAGGTTATAATATGCCACCGAGCGTTCCGGGATCGTAACGGAATAATTCCTGACCAGGTCTCTGAACCTGAGACAGGCAAGTGGCGGAAAACTCCTGCCGTCTCTCGTTTCGGATGTTGACGCCGCACCTTCAAGGGTCAGGGCAAGGTTGGCAGTGATAAGGGAGGCGCTGACCCCATCGAAATAATCTCCCACGTGGGCTTCCTTCCCTACACAGAGAAAAAAGGGCATTATTTTCCCTATGGTCCCCAGGTAGACCGCTCCTGCGGATACGTCACGCCCTCCTACTGAAGGTTCTCCGTTTAGGGCCGCGGCATATTCCAGCCCCCATTCTTCTCTGAGCCGAACGAGCCAGGGAACGGCACCCCTCATTCCCGCGGAGGTATTTTCCTCGTCAGGAACTGCCAGGAAAAGGATGTTCGCGGGAAAATCTTCCCCGCGTGATATTTCAGCAAGAAGCCCCATCTCAAGAGCAATCCCGGACTTCATATCCGAGACGCCGCGCCCGAAGAGGTACTCTCCGCCCGCCAGGTCGGACCGGGCTTCCTCTGAAATAAAAAGCTCCCCGATCCGCTTCGTCAACGCTTCAGGTGAAAAGGCAAGGGATTTCAGGGGACCGTATGCCTCCGCATCCACCACGTCGAAATGCCCTGTAAGAATCACCGTTTTCTTTCCTTCCGAAGGAGTCTTTACAAGGGCAGCAACTGCGTTCCTTCTAAGCGGATCTCCTTCCGCCGCAGGCAGTTTTCTCAGGAACGACGGGTTGCGCCTGAAGTACTCAAGCTCCGACAGCCGGGTGTATATGAAATCAGCTGCCTCATTCTCCTGTTCCGAGAACGACACGCTCGGGATCGCCACAAGCTCAAGAAGCAGGCTGTACAGATCATCCGGGCCAAGCGAGAGTGTCATCCTAGGCCTCCGTCTGTTCTCTCTCGGTTTCAGCAGTTTTCCTGTTTTTGCCCCGCGTCATTGTAAGCCGGAGGGGACTCTCGGCGTCAAGGTGTACATCAAGCTGCTGGAAGGCAATGACAATACCGTTTTCATCAAAGAGAGAAACGATGCGAAATCTCAGATCGCTTCCGACTTTCATGGTGGAAGCTTTCGTCATGTCGATCCAGTAGAAAAGAGTGAAGTCAAGTGAACTGGTGCCAAAGTCCCCGAAAATGACAAACGGCTCGGGATTTTTCAGGATCCTGGAGTGATCGGCCGCCGCCTTGTAAAGAAGCTCTTCAACCTTCCGTACATCGGAACCGTAAGCCACTCTAACGTTGAGCCTCTGGCGGATCTTCTGGTCCGTATGGGTCCAGTTGATTATGTTGTTGTTCAGGAAGTAGCTGTTAGGCACCAGCACATCAATGTTGTCGAAGGTCTTCACATGGGTAGACCGGGATCCGATCTCCTCAACAGAGGCAAAGAGCCCGTCTATCTCAATGGTGTCGTTCATGCGGATCGGCTTCGTAAACATGAGGATGAAACCGCTGATGAGGTTGTTGAAAAAGTTCTGGGCGCCGAAACCGATGCCGATGGCCAGGGCACCGCCGAGGAATGCGAATGCTGTGAGCGGTATTCCCGCCACTTCAAGAGCGGAAAGGATGAAGGATACCATGAAAACATAAAAGAGAATCTTTTGGGTGGCAACCTGGGCGGAGGGGTCCATACGGAAGCGTCTCAGGATCGTCTTTCCCACGAGCCGTGTCAGCCAGCCGCTCATGAAAAACGCCGCGCAGAAAAGAAAGACCGAGATGACCAGCTTCGAGACGGTGACGTTGAATCCTTCACCCGACCAGAGGGACATGTTCCAGAAGGACAGTATGCGCTCCTTGCTGAAGCGGGTCACCTGGGCGGCTATCCGCACGGTATCTATCCGTGAATCGATCTCCTCCGAGAGACGGGAGTATCCGTTATAAAGGTTGAATGCGTGTGCAACGGTTGCATTCATGAGCTGGATCGTTTTTTCGATCGAGCTCATCCGCCTCTGGATCCTCGGCCCGATCGTCTTGTCTTTCTCGTTCTCTGCCAATTCCTTCTGGGCTGCCAGAAGTTCAGCCTGGAGTGAGGCAAGGTTTCTCTGGTGGACCTGGAACGTGTTCTCCAGATCCTTCAGCCTCGCGTTCACCTGGCTCCTTGTATCCCAGAGCTCATCGCTCTTTATGTCATTGTTCACCAACCTGTATCGGGTCTGCCAGATCTGCCTTCCTTCCTCAAGCTGTACGATTTTTTGCTCCCGTTCTTCTATGGCAGCCTGGGCTCTCTTCAGATCAGCGTCCCGCTCCGCCACCAGAGAAGCAGCCTGGGCCTTCTGCTGATCATCCTTGGCAGAATTCAGCTGTCCCTGGCTCCTTACGAGATTTGTACGGCTCCTTTCCCTCTCTGCCTGGAGCTTTGCGAGGGATTCCCGTACTGCTGTTATTTCCTTCCCGATGCTGTCGACTCTCTGGTTCAGGTCTTCCTCGTCGTATTTCAGGTTTTCCCCGACCAGCTTGACGTCCTTTGTGAGTGTGCCCTTCTGGGCCTCAAGATATTTCCGGCGCAGTGCATGGGCGTCCATGTTCATTTTGTTGGCTGACAGGGAAAGACGGAAAGCTTCAAGCTCCGCCTCAGCCTCCTTGAGTTCCATTTCTTTTTCCCTGTTTCCTACCCATTCCGGGGATTCAAGTTCAGCCTTGATAGTCTGGACTTTTTTTCCCGCGTTTTCGATTTGTTCCGGAATTGCCTTCAGGGCGCCTTCCGCGAGGTTAATTGAGGAAAGAGCCGATTTCAGGCGCTGGTCGACGCCCTCGAGCTGGTTGCGGATCCCGTCGTAGAATGAGAGGTTATAAGGAGGGGGATCCTTGATCACGGAAGCGCCTTCTGTCTTTGCCGCCTCCGCGGCCTCGTTTTTCGCCCTTGAAAAATTGTCCATGGCTGTGGCATACCGTGCATATGCATTCTGAACTCCGCCCAGGGCTACTTCCAGTTTCCGGTGCATCTCCGACTCAATGCCTTCCTCCTTCTGGAGGTCTTCCCGCTGCTTCTGGAGAAGGTCCATCTCCTTCTGCAGTTCATCGATACGCTCCTGGACCTTTTCAGCAGTTGCAGGGGGCTGCCATTCCTTCGGAGCCCCGGGTACAACATCAGTAGATGCAGGTGTCGTCCCCTGGCCGGCTGTTTCCTGTGCGGCAGGCTGCGTCGCAGGGGCAGGATCCTCAGCGAAGCCCATAAAAGGATTTAACGACAGCAATACCATCAGGACCGTTGTTATCAGTGCAGCCCTTGAAAAAAATGATCTCATTGCGTTTGTTTTCATGCATGTACCTCCTTGAAAGTAACGAAGAAGGCGGGAGGATCCCTCCCGCCTATAATTTGCGTTTCATTTCGTGTATGAATGCGTCAGGCCGGGAAAAGTTCCTTTATGATGTCATCGACGTGTTCAAGGCGTTTCACCCGTGTCACGTTCGAGCCGCAGAAGAAAAGGCCTTCCTCCCAGTTTCCCCTGTACGCGTCGATAAGCGCCTGGGCGATGCAGAAGGTCTCCCGCTCAGTCTTGTACCGGCAGTGAGTCAGGCAGTTGGCGATGCAGGGCTTGCTTTCCACGTGCCCCTTCAGGTACTGATCGATGAAGGGAGACCGCAGGGCCCTTCCGGGAAGTCCTGCTGGACTCTGGATAATCACCACGTCCTCTTCCTTTGCGTCGATAAAGGCCTGCTTGAACCTGTCGGAGGCGTCCCCTTCATAGGTGGCGGCAAAACGGGTTCCCATCTGGACACCCTTCGCACCCAGGCTGAAAGCCCAGTCGATATCCTTTCTGTCCCAAATGCCTCCTGCGGCAATTACAGGAATGTCGCTTCCCATCTCCTTGGATACAAATTCAACGAGAGGAGGAATGACGTTTTCAAGAGAAAATTCGTCATCGTCCACCTGGTCCATTTTTGTCACCCCGAGATGTCCGCCGGCGTACTTCGGTGTTTCGACAACAAATCCGTCAGGTACACGGCCATAGGTCTTCTCCCATCTTCGGGTGATAAGGCTTGCGGCTTTTACAGAACTGACGATGGGGACAAGGGCCACATCAGAAAAATCCTTGGCAAATTCGGGAAGCCGAAGCGGCAGCCCGGCCCCCGATATTATGACATCCACCCCGCCTTCGCATGCGGACTTCACGTGGCGGTCATAATCGGTGAGAGCTACCATGCAGTTCACCGCTATGACACCTTCCGTACCTGCAATTTTCCTTGCTTCCTGTATGCCTTCTTTTACGGCCAGCTGGTTGGCCTCAAAGTAGTTTCGGCCGTTGTAATGGGGGGAATTGCACGCAAGACCGACGCTGGCGATCGTCCCCACGCCGCCGCTCCTGGCGACGTGCCCTGCAAGGTTCGGCCCCGAAATGGCGACCCCCATCCCCCCCTGTATCAATGGATACAGGGACTGGTGTTTTCCTAGCTTCAAAACGGGCAATTGGCTCAAAAGGCTCTCTCCTCTTCAATTGTTCTGCCAGCATGCGCGTTTTTTAAACAAATGCGCTTTTCGCTGAACCGTCATATTCTATCCTATAGTGAAGCAATCAATCAAGGAAGAATTACAGGCATCTCTCTATTATTCTGTTCCGTGAATATAAAAATTAGTTTTTTTCTCAATTGACCGGAGTGACACGGGAAGTTACCATAAAATAAAATTCGATCAGCCAAATCATAGGAGGGAAAAATTTGTTCACAATCAAGGAGTTCTTGCGTGCAGAAGTCAAGCCGGCGCTCGGATGTACCGAGCCCGGAGCGGTGGCCCTTGCCGTCGCCCGGGCACGGGAAGAGCTGAAAGGGAAAATCGATGCCGTTTCTGCAGTCGTGAGCGACAGTATATACAAGAACGGCGTGGATGTGGGTATTCCCGGGACGGAGGGGCTTCGGGGAAATAACGTGGCGGCAGCCCTCTCCGCTTTCTGCGGAAAATCCGAATACGGACTGGAGGTCCTGAAGGACTGCAGCAGGGAAGATATTTCCGCAGCCATGGATCTGCTTAAGGAAAACGCAGTACAGGTTGTTCCCGATCTTGAAAAACACGGCGTTTATGTAAAGGCGTCCGTCAGGTCGGGGAAGGATGAAGCCGTCTGCATAATTGAGAAATCTCATACGGGGATCACAGAGGTCACTCTCAACGAAAAGACCGTTTTTTCTGCTGAGAAACCTTCTGCGGGATCTACAGGCGCAGGGAAAAGCATCACCGATGAAGTTGCCGGCATGAAATTTGGTGACCTGGTATCCCTTGTGGACACCATGGATGAAGAGGATGTTGAATACGTTATGGCCGGTGTGGATATGAACATGGCCATAGCGGAATACGGACTCGACCCCGCACACAGCACGGGGCTTGACGTGGGAAAAACCATCAGGGACCACAGCGGGCCCTGTTTTGATTCGGAAGATCTCAGCATGAAGATCAAGGCGTATGCCGCTTCCGCCGCGGACGCACGGATGGCCGGAACACCCATGCCGGTCATGAGCAGCGCCGGGAGCGGAAACCACGGAGTCACTGCAATTCTCCCCGTGGCCGTTTGTGCGGCCCATTACACAAAAGGACGGGAAGAAACAGCGAAAGCAATTGCCTTCAGCCACCTTGCAACAAGCTACGTGAAAAGCCGTACAGGCAGACTCTCCCCCACATGCGGGTGCACTGTCGCCGCCGGAGC
>Ga0209723_1001748_pt1 | contig 32214 bp, 21 predicted proteins | sample BiotimSIPDNA_2_FD_185750 | JGI IMG/M metagenome (GOLD analysis project Ga0209723, IMG submission 185750) | Anaerobic biogas reactor microbial communites from Washington, USA - Biogas_R2 time_0 SIP DNA (SPAdes) (version 2) | ecosystem: Engineered > Bioreactor > Anaerobic > Unclassified | place... | reverse complement strand
CTTGCCGAAGTCGGTCTTGAGGATGCCATGCAGCGAGCGGACGATGTAGCCGACAACGGGCTCGGGGGTGTAGTAGACGCCGCGGCTTTCGCGCAGCCTGGGATCATACTGGGCCAGGAAGGTCTCGTAGAAGTGGACGATGGGGTCGCTGCCCTTGCCCTGGCGGTAGTAGCTGTCGAGGATGCCGGGGGCGTCGGCCACGGCGAGCACTTCGGCGATGTCGTCCACGCACCAGGCCAGCTGCTCGGGCAGGTCATCCAGCGAGATGAACCGGAACAAGTCGCACAGGACGCCGATAGTGTGCGGGATGTTGAAAAAGGCCGCGCGGCGGCTGAAGGCGCCATTGGCGCGGATGCGGGCGGCGAAAAGCCCGTAGGTGATCGTCTGCGCGAAGAAGTCGGCGAAGTCCTCCGGCGTCAGGGTGCCGATCAGATATTTCTGGAAAGCCTCGAAGAAGCCGGTGAGGGGAATTTTGCGCATGTCCTTCTCTATCGCGAATCTCTCGGCCTCCAGCGCGAGTTGCTCGGCGACCACATCCCGCAGGAAGCGTGTGCGCTTGGCCAGTTCGACGGCCAGCGACTCCGCCGTGAAATCTTTTGGCAGCGAGAAGCCGAGGAAGCGTTCGAGCAGCGCCTGGAGTTCGACGGCCTTTTCAGCGGGCGGCGCCGCGTACGGGCGACCCATGCCGGATGGCCGGGCTGCAAGGACGGTCTGCACCCATTCCCCGTTGCGGTAGAGCCGGAACTCGAAGAAGTTGGTCAGGATCAGGTTTGGGAACGTCGTGCGGTAGCGGGTGAGTTGCTCCGATTTTTCGACGGCGTCCAGCTCCACGTCGGGTCTCTTTGCCTCGACATAGCCGATGATCCTGTCGGCGCCGTTCCACAGGCGGAAGTCTGGGTTGCCAGCGTCGATTGGCCTTGGCTGCGTGGTGACGCTGATGTCCTTGCGCCCTGTTCCTTCCGCTACGGCCTTCAGCATGGCTGCGAGCGCGGGATAGAAGCTTTCCTCGCGGGCGTCACCCTGGTGCGCGACCGCGTGCAGCTCCTTGAAGTAGATATTAAATGGCGTCTGGTCGCTCATGTCATGTCCTCGCTGGCAGCCCAACTTGCTTTTCTATAAAAATCTGCTTTTTGGCGACCCACAGGGGGCGACGGGCACGTCGAAAATATAGCCGCTCACGTGGACGTTACCAAGCGGTGCAAGGTGGAATTCCTCGGTTGTGGGTAATCAGTCGGATTGATCATGGCCATTTCTGCCTGCGCAGGTTGAAAGCATGCGGAAGTCATGCGTCTTCGCTCCGTTGTCCACTTCTGTCCATCGTTCACTCTCCACTACTGTCCACTTCTGTCCATCGTCCATCGTCTACTGACGTCCATTGTCCACTGTCCATTAAAACACCTTCCCCAGGGCACTTGGCTCTACAGTTTGCCGGAATCTCAAGTATCACTGAGTGACCGATTGCACGGATATGCAACTGATGCAGAATCATGGAAAGCATCACACCTGCGTGCAGTCAAAATCCTGCTCAAGCACAAAATTGCTATGATTCTGCTGAAATCCGTTTGAAAAAAGGCATACTGCGGCCTATTTTTTCTACGGGTTCCAGAAATCGACCCCACCCACCCTGAGGGGGCCTCCATCCAATGGTCGCGCACGCGAGGAAGTCATCAATTCGCCAAGCACATCCGGCAGCCCGGACTTCAGCAGCGGCTGCGATAACTGACAGAGCAGAAGCCACCCGTTGTTTTTCCACCCACAGAAAAGTGAGGCTCCATGACTCATCAACGCTTTCTCACCATTGCATTGCTGCTCTGCACCGCGATTGGCGCCTTCGCCGAAATCATCAAACCTGTGCTGAACAGCGCCACCCATGCGGCGATGGACATTAGCGCCCTGCCTTGGAATCCCTGGGAGGAAGGCTTCACCAGCAGCCCGGACGGCACGATCATCTGTGATAACGGCGACGACAGCCAAATCCGCCGCGGCGCCGGCAAAACCGTGGAACTCAACCAAAGCACACCGACGCCCATCGCCGTCAGAGCCAAAAGCCGTGCCAGCAAAGTCAGCGGCTCACCTGACAACAACTACTCCCTCTATCTTGACATTGTCTACAACGACGGCACCCCCCTCTGGGGACGCACCGCGCCATTCCAAACCGGCACCCACGACTGGGAGGAACAGCAGGTGCTCGTCGTGCCAGACAAGCCGATCAAAAGCGTCAATTGCTGGCTGCTCTTGCGCGCCCACAGCGGCAAGGCCGAATTCAAAGACCTAGTTTTCCATCAACTCAACATGCCCGACGGTTGCACGGTTTTTGACAGCGTCCCCGTCGCCAGTACGAGAAGTTATCACGGGTTTATCCTCCGCGATGTCGCCGCCAATTCCGATTTTCATTCCTTTGACAGCGGCCTCGCCCACGGTGTGGGTCTCAGCAGCAAAAGCTCTATACGCAACGGCGCCCGATTCATCGAGGCCGAGATCAGCGATGACAGCGGCCAGGACCGCATCCTCCAGCTGGTCTACACCCTGCCCCTCTCCGCCGGCGCCTGGCAGTGGCTGCAAATGTCGCGGCCCGGCGACGACCAGCCAACACCGCAGCAGGAATACATGCAAACAGTCAATTTCCCTTGCGGCAACAGCGGGCGCCTCTCGCGCTATCCCCTGGCCGCCGTCAGCACCGGCGACAACGGTCGCGCCATCGCCTTGGACCTCTTTACGCCCGCCTTTGCCCGCTGCGCCTACAATAGCCGCAGCAACGAACTCTTCGTCGCCTGGGACATCGCGCTCACGGCAGAGAAAAGCCGCGCCACCGTCAAATTCTTCTCCTTCGACTTTGCTCCCACGTGGGGCTTCCGTTCCGCTGTCGACGCGCTTTATCGCATTTATCCCGAGGCCTTTACCGCCCGCGTCCAACGCCATGGCCTGTGGATGCCATTCGCCAAAATCAGCGCAGTGCAAGGCTGGGAAGACTTCGGCTTCGCCATCAAGGAAGGCGACAACGAATGCGCTTGGGACGACCAGCACGGCATTCTCACGTTCCGCTACACTGAACCCATGACTTGGTGGATGCGCATGCCTGACGACATGTCCCGCGAGTTGCCTAGTGCTCTCGCCGAAATCGAACGCCTGGCCGTGAAGGGGAACCGCCATGCCAAGTCTTTCGCCAGCAGCGTGTTCCATAATCAGCACGGCGAACCGCCCGTACGCTGGCGTGACACCCCCTGGTGCAAAGGCGCTGTCTGGAGCATGGCGTCCTTGCCAGGCATCGCAAGTCCTGACAGCCATTTCCGCGTCGCCTGGAGTCCCGAATTGCGCCAGCGTCTCTACGGCCCTGAGCGCAAAGCCGATCTTGACGGCGAGTACATTGATTCCAGCGAAGGCTATGTCACCGACGTCATGAACTACCGCCGCGAGCACTTCGCAGCCGCCCGAACGCCATTGACCTACTCCCAGATCGGCCTGCGGCCCGTCATCTTCCGCGGCCTCATCGCCTGGGAGTACGTCCACGCCATTGCCGACGACGTGCACGGCATAGGCAAGCTCATGATGGCCAACAGCACGCCGAACAGTCTCTGGTGGTTGGCACCGCTATTGGACGTGCTTGGCACTGAAAGCAATTGGAATCCCAAAAACAAGTGGCTCCCGCCCATCGACAGCCTCATGCTCTTCCGGCGCGCTATGTGCGGCCCGAAGCCCTTCTGCTTCCTCCAAAACAGCAATTTTGACGACTTTGACGAACACAAGGTCGAGAAGTACATGCGGCGCTGTGTGTTCTACGGCATGTATCCGGGCTTTTTCAGCGCGGATGCGTCCACCAAGCACTATTTCCGCAACCCCGATCTCTACAATCGCGACCGTCCGCTCTTCCTCAAATACGTGCCGCTATGCCAACGCGCTGGCGAGGCTGGCTGGCAGCCCATCACTCTGGCTCGCAGCAACAACACCGCCCTGTGGCTGGAGCGTTTCGGCGCCAATCTCATCACAGTCTTCAATCCAAGCAAACAAAGCCAGGAAGGCCGCATCAGCGCCAGCATTAGCGCTGCCAGCGCCTACGATCACGTCCACCAGCAGGAGGTGCCCCTGCAAGTCGGCGCTGAGGGCGGCGTGACCTTCAGCATCGCGCTTGAGTCCGAGGACGTCGCCCTCATTGAGCTGCGCCCCTGAACAACGCATAGGCAGCCGCTCTTGCCCTAATCAATTCCTCCAGTGCCGCTGCCGCAGTACTCTCATGCCTCTTGCAGGTTGGCTCGGCGCAACCAGGTGCCGCTGCGATAGCGCAGATAGAAGCAAGTGATGCGACAAGCCCAATCCAGGAGCATGGCGATCCATACGCCGATGGCGCCCCAGCCCAAGTAGTATCCCAGCACGTAGCTGAAGCCCACTCGCAGGATCAGCATAGACGACACCGAGACTATCATCGTGTAGGTGACGTCGTTCGCAGCCCGCAGCGCGTTGGGAAAGACAAACGACGCCGGCCACATCAACAGCCCGAAGCCGTTATGGATGAGCACCAGGATGAGCGCCAGGCGCATAGTCTCCGGCGACAGGGCGTAGAGCTTGAACACCCAAGGCAGTGCCGACAGCACCAGCAGCCCCCACAGCAGATGTACCGTATAGGCCAGGCGCATCATCTTGCGCACGTAAAAGTACAGCTGCTCGCGATTGCCATTGCCCACGCATTGACCGATCACCGTGACCATCGCCAAACTAAATCCACCGCCTGCAATGCAACTCATATAACCCAAATTGCCTGCCACCGCCGATGCCGCTATCTGCACGGTGCCAAACAGCGCTATCACACTGAGCACCAATAGGCGCCCAAGCTGAAAAAAGCTGTTCTCGACCCCGCTGGGGATGCCGATATAGAGAATCTTGCGAATCATCTCCCATTGCGGATGGAAGCCACCCTGCCAGGACAAATACAGCACGTGCCGACGGTTACTGAGCAAAAGCAGCAGCAGCGCCGCCGCCACGAGCCGTGACAGTACGACCGCCCAGGCCGCGCCAGCAACGCCCAGCCGAAACACATAAATCAGCAGCACACAAGTGCAGACGTTGACGATGTTGCACAAAAGTGACGCGAACATGGACACCTTTGAATTGCCCATCACCCGAAATATCGCCGCGCACGCATTGAACAGCGCAATCGTCGGAAAAGCCAGCGCCGTAATGCGAAAATAGGTCTGCGCCGTGGCCATCACCTCGGCATCAATGCTGCCGAAAAACAGCCGGATAAGCTGCCGGTTGAAAACCTGCACTATCAACAGCAGCAGCAGCGACACCGCCGTGGTCACCAGCAGCAGCTGCTTGGTGCCCCTCTGCGCATCCTTTATCCTCTTTGCGCCAAGGTACTGCGAGGCCACCACCGCGCCGCCCGTCGATAATCCAGCAAAGATGTTGATGATCAAAACGTTGAAATGATCGACCAACGATACGCCCGACACCGCCGCCTCACCCAGAGACGCGACCATCATGGTGCTGACCATGCCCACAAAGCAGCTGAGAAACTGCTCAATGATCAGCGGTATGATCAGCCGTGACAGATCAAGGTTGGAAAAAATGCGTTGCGGTGCTTGCGAACTCATGCGCTCAAGATGCCATAAGGTGGTTGGCGGGCTGACGGCATGGCTCATTGGGCCGAAGGGAAAACCATGTTAGGGGCACCGTACTTGCCGTCAAAGCCTTAATGTATTGCCCCTGCCGCCGAATGCACCCACAAAACGTCCAATAAGCAGAAATGAGACGCCGGGTCTTGATTTCAAGACGGGCTATTTGCGCCTCGGCAGCACGTATGTTACATTGCAACATACAACGTTTCTCATATTGGTTATTTTAACCCACAATAATACAACACGGTAAACGTCATTTTTTCATTTATGGGAAACTAGGCCCTAATCGTAAGCAGCGGCGGGAGAACAGCAATGCCCAATCAGTCTATTGTCATCCGTGGTAAAGACATCGTCATCAATGGTCAGCCAACCCAAGTCCGCTCCGGCGCCATGCACTATTTCCGAATCCTGCCAGAACAATGGCATGACCGCCTGCTGAATCTCAAGCGCTGCGGCCTCAACACTGTCGAGACCTACCTGGCCTGGAATGTCCATGAAGCTCGGGAAGGCCACTACGACTTCAGCGGTCGCTGGGACGTGGCTGCATTCCTCCGTGAAGCGCAAGCGCTGGGACTCATGGCCATTGTCCGCCCCGGTCCCTACATCTGCTCGGAATGGGATTTTGGCGGTCTTCCGGCATGGCTGCTCCCCAAGCCTGACATGCGCATCCGCTGCATGAACAAGGACTTTCTGACTGCCGCTGACCGCTTCCTGAAAAACGCCCTGGACATCCTGACGCCCTTGCAATGGCCAGAGGGCGGCCCGGTCATCATGATGCAAATCGACAACGAGTACGGCAGCGTCGGCAATGACATTGAGTACTTGCAACATCTCTATGATCTCTTCCGACAGCAGGGCGTCACCGTTCCGCTCTTTATCTCTGACAGCCCTTCCGAGGCTATCTACCGTTGCGGCGCCCTGCCCTCGACCCTCCTCACCGTCAACTGTCGCAATCACCCCTGCCACGGCTTGGACTTAGTGCAGCGTTTGCGGCCCAACAGCCCGGACTTCGTCATGGAACTTTGGTCCGGCGTCTCGGCCTGCTGGGGCGAGCCGTACTACAAGCACGCCGTAGAAGACGTCGCTGCCGACGTCGAGTCCCTGCTCAAACGCCGCGCCTCTTTCAATTTCTACATGTTCCACGGCGGCACTTCTTTCGGCTTCATGCCAGGCGCTCGACTGCGTGGCGAGAAGGGATACCAGCCCTTCCTGAACAGCTATGAGGTCGATGCACCCATGGACGAGGCTGGCAATCCCACCCCCAAGTACACCATGATTCGCGATCTCATCAAAAAATACTGCCCGGATGCCGAGACCGGCGAACCGGTTGTCCACCCCGCGCGTGACTTCGGTCGCGTGCAGCTTGACGAGCATGCCTCCCTGTGGGATGCCCTCCCTGCCCTCTCTTGCTGCCATAAATCGGTGACCCCCGAAAGCATGGAGCACTACGGCCAAAACCACGGCTTCGTCCTCTACCGGACGCAGCTGGACCTGCCGCGTGGCGTCTATTCCCTGAGCATTGAAAGGCTCAGCGACCGGGCGCAGGTCTACAGCAACGGCCAGTTCTGCGGAGATGTCTTCCGCAACGACAATAATCAGACCATCAATATCCACCCTGGACAGCTCGACATCCTGATAGAAAATCTCGGTCGGGTGAATGCCGGCATGGGACTGCAAAGCGACTGGCGCAAGGGCATGACCGGCGCACACGTCCACAGCCGCCGCCTTTACCATTGGGAGGTCTATCCCCTGCCCTTGGACGACCTCAGCGGCCTGCGCTTCCAACCGGACGCACCAACCTGCAATGCCCCGACCTTCTACCGTGGCCGCCTCAATGTCGACAACCCTGCTGACACCTATCTGCGCGTGCCTTACGGCAGCAAGGGCGTCGTCTGGATCAATGGCTTCAACCTTGGCCGCTACTGGCATATCGGCCCGCAATTCGCGCTGTATCTGCCAGCGCCGCTGCTCCGCCAAGGCGATAACGAGATGATCATCCTCGAACTGGCTGGCCTCCGCGAACCCATCGTCGAGTGCATCGACCACCCGGACTTCGCCGCGCCACAGGCGATGATACTCTGATTCGGCAGACGCTTTGCAGCAGGCCGCCAGGCTGCACCGTACGCCTATAAGGTGTGGTCGTCGGCTATGCTTTCCCTATCGACGTGTTCGCAATTGCGGAGAGGGAGTATATTTTATGGCTATACGGCAGTATATTTTTTCGAAAACTGGCGTCTATTCCCAAAGCAGGAAAGGATTTCCATGAACGCATTATGCAGTCGGATTTTGCTTTTTGTCTTGCCGGCCGTCATTTTTTCCGGTTGTGTGTCCGGGGGCGGTTCGGGTGTGGCTTCCACGGATGATCCGATTTCTAGCCGCCGCGCCTATCGGCAGCGGGTGGCCTCGCCTTCGACGCGGGCGCAGGCTATCCGGGAAGGATTGCATTCCCCAGACCCGTTGATCCGGAGGAACGCATTGTACGAAATCATTGCCGAGCGCGGCGTCGAGGGCTTGGCTGACATCGAGCATCTCACGCGTGACCAGGATCCGCTGGTGCAAGAACTCATGCTGGATTTTGTCAAAAGCATTGGCGACCCGCAACTGCGCACCCGGCTGGCCAAGGACATCGGCGCACATTCTACTGACCGGGCCGTCCATAAAGCCGTCAACAACATGATTTCAACCTTCCAGTACTATCGCCAGAACAAGCGCCTAAAGGACGATCCCACCTGGGACCACGAAATCGAAACCATCCAGACCATAACCCTGCCTGACGACACTTGGAAAATCCTCGCTGACCCGACCGAGGACGGCCACGAGAAAAGGTTTTTCGCGGTTGACTACGACGACAGCGCCTGGAAGCCGATCAAGGTCGGCGGCTGGGAACAGCAGGGCCTGCCCCAGTATGACGGCGTGGCCTGGTACCGAATCACCTTCACCGCGCCCGCCAAGGGCCAGGCCAATGCCGCTGAATTGCATTTCGGCGCGGTTGACGAAGTCGCCTGGGTATGGCTGAACGGTGTCTATGTCAGCCAGCATGACCTCGGCCCGGAAGGATGGGACATCCCATTTGTCATGGATATCACACCCGAAATCAAGTGGGGCGAAAAAAACCTCCTCGTAGTCCGAGTCCATGACAGCGCCCAGCAGGGCGGAATCTGGAAACCGATCACCCTGCACGTCCTGAAATAAAACAGCGGGACGATGGCAACAGCTGATTAGATTCTTTAAGTACGTTGCGTCATAAACCATATCCCAAGGAAAATAATTATGCGTCCATTTTACGATATGCTGCGCCGTGTTGCGCTGCTCCTGCCGTTGCTTTTTACTGCATTGGCGACTGCCGCGCCTAAGGAAACCTTGGTGGCGGAATGGGACTTCAGCCGCAACGCCGCCTCGGTAGACGGCAAGTTCACCGGCAAATTTCGCGGCGCCACCAAAATCGTTGACGGACTTCTCATGATGGCGCCCGGCTGGGAAGACAAAGGAGAAGGGCTGATTCTGGACAAGGTCTATCCCGAGTTGACGCCAGAGGAAGGCTTCCGCCTCGAAATCACCTTCCAGCCCCGTACAGAGCCGCGTACAGAACAGCCGCAACAGCTGCTTTGGGACAGCAAATACCTCCTGGCCGGAAACTATAAAAACGTCCAGGGCAACCACAATGGCTTTGCCGTCGCCCTAACCTCTGGCGGCGGCGACACCTTTACGCCCTTCGTCTGGCTGGGGCTGGGGACAGACACCAAGGTCTGCGCCGGCCAGAAGGTCTCCCTGGCCCTGGGGCAGCAGCACACCATCGTCGTGGACTACAATGGCGCCAGCCAGTTGGAGATCAGCCTTGATGGCGTCCACAACAAGACCTTCTCCTTCACTGGCGGCGGCTCCGTAGCGCCAGCCATCCGGCAGGCCGTCATCGGCGACCGTTGCGGCTCAATCCACAACCGCTTCAACGGCGGCATCGCACGGGTGAAGTTGACGGCGTATCCAACGGAACCGCTCACCCTGACCCTGCCAGGCAGAAAGGCATTCGTGCGCGGCGAGACGCCGGCTGCCCTGGGCTTGTACGTGACCAACCAAAGCAAGACCGACCTGACCTCGGTAACGTTGCTCGTCAAGTTCGGCGACACGACGGCGAAGCTGCTGCCCTCCCGTCGGATAGAGGTCGGTGCCCTGGCTGCCAAGAGCTCCCGCATTGTCGAACTGCCGGTCGAAACGCGGTTGCGCCCTGGCAAATATCCTTTCACAGTCACCATGATCAGCGTCGGTCCTCAAGGTGAGTCTACCCTCACCAGCAAGCAAGACTTCACCATCGGGCCGCAGCTGCCGCCAGACTCGATGCCGATCGTGATGTGGGGCGGCGGCAGCCCGCTTGAACTCGTCCTCGATCATGGCTTCACGCACGACTTAGGCGGTTTCGCAGCCACAGTCCGGCGCAGCGCCAACCTGACCGACACCGCCCTCGCTGCCCAGCGCACCCTGGACGAGTACGTCGCCACTGGCCTGCGCCGAGCCTCATACTACACCCTCGCCCATGACCCAAACCTGATTGAGCAATTTCCCCGGGTGCGGCGGGACGGCTCGATAGTCCCCCGCAATGCAGAGGCTTCCAACCCGGAATACCAGGCGATTTTAGGCGACGTTGCCGAGAAGACGGCACAAATCATCAAGGATCATCCTGGCTGCGACGCTGTGCTGATCAATTCCGAGGTGCGCGACTCGACCGCGCCGTCGTTCGGGAAAGTCGAGCCAGCCGCCTTCCAGGCATTTGCCGGCTATCCTATTCCAGACGAAGTCATGGGCAAGGCGCCTCCGCGCTATTCCCGGGTCAAGGATTTCCCGCTTGGCCGGGTCATCAGCCCAGACCACCCGCTGCTGGTGTACTACCGCTGGTTTTGGAAGCAAGGCGACGGCTGGAATCCAGTCCAAACCCTGGTGAACAACGCCTATCACAAGCATATCAAGCGGCCGTTCTGGACCTTCTTTGATCCCTCCGTGCGGGTGCCGCCGCTCTGGGGCAGCGGCGGCAATGTCGACTATGTCAGCCACTGGACCTACGCATATCCCGACCCGATACGTACCGGCTGCTTCACGGACGAATTGCGCGCCATGGCGGACGGCTGCCCCGGCCAAGACGTGATGTCCATGACCCAGATTATCTGCTACCGCAGCGCAACGGCGCCCCAAAGCAAGAACCCAGACCCCACCCCGGCCTGGGCCTTGAAAGAGCCTGAGGCCAAATTCATCTCCATACCGCCGGATTCCCTGCGGGCCTCTATCTGGGCCAAAATCTCCCGGCGCGTCCAAGGCATCATGTTCCATGGCTCTGGCTCGCTCTGGGGCACGCCTAGCATCGGCAGCTATTTCACCACGAACCAGGAAACCGGCGTGATGATGAAAAAAGTGCTGGGAGAAGTGGTGAAGCCCTTGGGGCCGACGCTCAAGCGCATCCCAGAGCGCCCCCCGCAAGTCGCCATTCTGCACAGCTTCGCATCCTGCATGTTCGCCGGGCGCGGCACCTGGGGCTGGCATGGCTGGCTCGCAGACGCGCACCTGATGCTGCAATGGGCTAACCTCTCGCCAGCCGTCATCTATGAGGAAAAAATCCTGCGAGACGGCTTTGGGGATTTGAAAGTCCTCTGCCTCTTCCATTGCGATGTGCTGACAACGCCGGTCTTTGACGCCATCCGCGAGTTCCAGGCCAAGGGCGGCATCGTCATCGCAGATGAATTCCTGGTTCCCGGAATTGTTCCAGACATCCTGGTCAAGGCGTATACGCGTCCATCCGAGGCTGACAAGGCCAAGGCTGAGTTGCAGGCTCTGGGGCTTGATTTGCGGCGTCAACTTGACCCGCACTACACAGCCTATACTGACGCCAGCAACCCTGACCTGGTGACCAGGGTGAGAACATACGGAAAGGCCGATTACCTTTTTGTCATCAACGACAAACGCACGTATGGCGACTACCTGGGTCCCTGGAAGCTGACCATGGAAAAGGGCCTGCCAAACAGCGGCACGGTGACTGTGCGGCGCGGCAACACCAAGGCGGCTTACGACCTGGTCGCGCACAGGCCGGTGCCGTTCACCTGCAAAAGGGGCGTCACAACCCTGGACGTTGATTTTACCACTAACGACGGCCTGGCGATTCTGCTGCTTGACCAGCCCCTGCCGAAACTGAAGGCCGCCTGGGCGGCGGATAAGACAGTCCAAATCACCATGGGTAGCACCCGAAAGAACGCATCTACGGCTCTGTATCCCATCCGCATTGACGTCCTTGACCCGGCTGGCAATGTCATGGACGGCAGCGGCCATGCCTGCGCCGTTGACGGGCAATTCCTCTTCCCAGTGGAGATGGCGCTCAACGACCAGCCCGGAAACTGGAAAGTCCGAGTCACAGAACTGGCCTCCGGCCAGCAAGTGGAACTGCCATTCACAGTGCCGTGAGGCGATGCCAGCCAAAAATTTCTGGCGCAGAGGCTGAGAGACGAAAATCAGGAGAACGAAGAACTATGTCAAAGAAAACATTTTTGCCGATTGTGTTATTTGGCCTGGGAGCAGCGGCGAGTTTTGGCCAAGATGCCACCATCAAGCTGCCGCCGCCGCAAAAGACCGGCGGCATGCCCTTGATGGAGGCTCTCAACGCACGCAAGTCAACACGGAAATTCATCAAAAACCGTCCAGTGTCAGACCAGGTTTTAAGTGATTTGCTGTGGGCGACCTGGGGATTTAACCGCGAAGACAAGCGCACCGCGCCGACTGCGGTCAACGCCCAGGAGCTGGATGTCTACGTGCTGCGCGATGACGGTGTGTGGCTGTACGATGCCAGGCTCAATTCGCTGCTGCGCGTGTACCATGAGGACGTCCGCGCAGCCACTGTCATCGACGCCGTCCCCCAGCCATTCGCCGCCGATGCGCCCATCACCCTGGTCTATGTGAGCGACACGACCAAGTTGCCGCCCAAGATAGGCCGCCCCGAATGGAGCCTGATGAACACCGGCTTTCTGGCTCAAAACGCATATTTGTATTGCGCTTCAGTCGGCCTGGGCACAGTGGTGCGCGGCAGCTTCCCGCCCGCTGACTTGGCCAAAGCCATGCATTTGAAGGAAACGCAGACAATCACGCTCTGCCAATGCATCGGCTGGCCAGAGTAAGGGCGAGGGTCTGAATGCTGAATGCTGAATGCTGAATGCTGAATGCTGCATGTTGAATGCTGAATGTTGAATGCTGAGTGCTGAGGCGCATTTGTCATTCGTTAGGGGCGAGGGGGGGGCGACCGTCCACTATGTCCACCATGTCCACCCCGTCCACACGACCTGCGGAACCCGCTTGAACTACGTACGACGGCTTCCCTGGATGGCGTCTTTTTCATTACAACTATTTCTCTTGCTTAATGTTACTGCCTCGAATCAAACATATTCACCGCCAGGTCATGCTGCGCATGCAGCAGGCTTGGGGACGTCGACTGGATGCGCGCAGCCTGATCTTGGCTTTGGCCCTGCTCATTGGCGTGCTGGCGGCACTGGCAGCGACGGTGCTGCATGAGTTGGTCGATCTGTTGAGCCGTTGGAGCCAGCAAGTCGTCGGGCCCTGGGAAGGTCGGCTATGGTGGCAAAACGTCCTGATGTTCATTTTGCCGCTGATCGGCATAGCACTGTCCCTGCTGGTGCAGCGCCGTCTCGGCGGCGGACAGTATGCCAAAAGCCTCAGCCCGCTGATCCTGTCCCTGGACCGCCGGCATACGCACATACCCCTGGTGGAGACGTTCAACCATATCCTGTCCAGCGGCCTGTCGGTCGGCTTAGGCGGCTCCGCCGGATTAGAGGCACCCAGCGTCCTGACTGGAGCGGCTATCGGCGCAAACTGCGGCCGAGTCTTTTATGTCGACAAAATGTTTCGGAATCTGCTGATCGGCTGCGGCTGCGCCGCTGCTATCTCGGCGATTTTTGACAGCCCGATCGCCAGCGTTCTTTTTGTGGTTGAAGTGCTGTTGCCGGAATTCAGCGTAGCCGGCTTAGTGCCCCTACTGCTGTCGAGCGCAATAGCGACGGTTATCGCCCGCTTGCTGATCGGCCACAGTCCCTTTGCCCTGGCCACCAATCTGCCCTGGCAGGCAGGCAATGTCCCGTATGTCTTTCTCTGTGGATTCTTCTGCGCACTGGTCGGCGTTTTCATCATCCGCAGCACGTATCGGATTGGCGGGCTGCTGCATAAGCATTTCACCAATCCATGGGCGCGGCTGCTCGCGGGGGGCAGCGTGTTGTGCGTCATCCTAATGGTGTTTCCGTCGCTGCGCGGCAAGGGCTATGTCCAAATCAGCCAGCTGCTGGCCGGCGACACCAGCGGCCTGTTCGAACCCAATCCACTCCTGGACAGGCTGCCGTTCCCGGTCATGCTGCCAGCCCTGATTGTCGCCGTCAGCATCTTTGGCAAGGCAGTGGCGTCGGCTTTGACCATAGAATCCGGCGGTGACGGCGGCATTTTCGCGCCATCGCTTTTCATTGGCGCTTTCACCGGTTTTGCGTTTGCTCGGCTCCTCAATATGACCAAGCTGACCGCCCTCCCGGAAAGCAATTTTGCGGTACTCGGCATGTGTGGGGTGTTTACCGCAGTCATGCGAGCGCCGCTGACCGGCATTTTCCTGGTGGCGGAAATCACCGGCGGCTACCTCCTGCTGGTGCCCTTGATGATCGTCTCGGCGATGTCCTGGATAGTGGCGCGGCAGTTTGAACAACATTCCATCTACCGCAAAAGCCTGGCCGAAAGTCATCTCCTGGACAAGGATCGCGACGAGATGGTGCTGCGCCGGATTCCGGTTCGCGATTGCCTGCGCACAAGCTTCCGGGCGCTGCTGCCGACCCACTCGATCGATGACCTAATCAACATTGTTGAAAATGACGAACGGCATGATGAAGTCTTTGCCGTACTCAGGCCGGATGGCTCGCTGGCCGGCATCCTGCACATAGAAAAAGTGCTGCTGGCCATGCTGAACCAGAACGTCCACCGCATCATGCTGGTTGACGACTTGATGGAGCCGCCGCTGGGTGCTTTGCACGAACATGACGACCTGGCCAAGGCGATGCGCAATTTCGACACCTACAACCTGAAACACCTCCCTGTGCTGGATGGCAACGGCAGGCTGGCCGGTTTCCTGGCTCGGGAAGATGTCTTTAACCATTATCGCAAAATGCTGCAAACCAACGACGACCTGTAGGTCCGGAGAATAAACTATGCGCAATAATATGCTGTCCAAGGCAATAGCGCCGTTCCTTTTAATGCTCGCCATGTTCGGCTACGGCGACGATGACTTGAAGCGTCTTGGGGACTTGTTGCGACCGTATGCCGCGCAGGACTATTGGCAAACGCAACCAGCACCGCCGCCGTTGACCAGAACAGTCCTGGTTCGCTCAATTGAAGCAGCCCGGGCGTATTATCTCAATCAACAAAAGTCGGATGGCTCCTTCATCTACGGCAAGGACATGGCCAGTGACGAAGTTTATGAGGACGACAACCAAGTCCGGCAGGCCGGCGCCCTGTGGGGGCTGGCCAGCCTGAACCGCGACCGCGGCAACGAGCCAACCCGGCGAGGAGTAATTCTCGGACTCGACTTCTTCGCACGCTGCATGACTGTCCTACCGACCGGTGAATCGACCGTGGTCTACCCCGGCGAGGAGAACATCAAGACCGGCACCGTCGCCTTGTACTGCCTCAGCCTGATCGAATTCCTCCGCGGCCAAGGCATCTCGCTGCCCAAGGAGGTCAAAGACCGATACCAGACTTATCTCGACTTGAACATCACGTACTTGCAATCCATGGAAATGCCGGACGGTTCCTGGGCCCGGTCGTACGATGCGCCGAGCGGTTTTCGGGAAACTATCGCCAGCCCGTATTATGACGGCGAGGCGCTGCTGGCCTACTGCAAGGCCGCACGCTATCTTGGTCGGACGGATTTGCTGCCCAGAATCGAATACGCCCTGCCGCGCCTGATCGCCAAGTACACGGTCGTCTGCTGGCGGCCAGGCGGCGACACAAAATTGACTAAGGGATTTTACCAGTGGGGATGCATGGCCAGCGCCGAATACCTGGAGGCCGGCTGGACAACGCATGCCGACCTGGCGGCTGACGCAGCCCTGGCCATGTCCTGGTGGCTGCTGTATGACAACCAGCTCGAATACCGGCAAGGCAACACCGCGTATGCTGTCGAGGGGCTGGTCGGCGCGTGGCGCGTTGCCAAGGTACGCCAGGACACCAAAAGCATGGCCGTGCTCCAGGAGACTGCGGAACGCATCACCAACCAGCTGATTACCTTGCAATACGGCGGCCCCTACCAGGATTTCAATCCCTTGCTGAAATCACTGCGGCGAGTGCAGCCCGAGTCGTTCGGAGGCATCAGCGCGTCACGCGATTCCGCCGTCGTCCGCATTGACGTGCAACAGCATCAAACCCATGCCATGCTGATGATCCTCAACTGCTTTTTTACCGAGACGCCGGCCGACTCAAAGTAAGTCGCGGGTGGCGATGACGTCAACGCCAACGCCGACGACATCGGGGATGATGACGTCGCCGATGCGAATGGGCAGTGTTGGCCGAGCAGCAGCGATGGCGCACAGACAGTCCATGATCCTGTCTTTCGGAATCGGCCGTTCGGTTCTGACGCTCAGCGGCGGCGTCCGCCCCGGAATCGGAATCAACGCCGTGACCATGCGCTCCGGATGCACGCACTCCTGCCGGGCGTAAGACAAGCCCCTCGGGCATTCATTGCCGGTGACGGCCACGACCTGGCCGTCGGCAAGAGACACTTCCAGGCTACAGCCCAGCGGACAGCTGATGCAGGTGATTTCACGTTTCGTGGTAGTCATGGTAATCAGAGAAAAAGTTGGGCTTGAATAAAGTGCCCCAAGGCGCCGCCAGGAAGCGCGGCAAGGCATTATGAATTTTCGCAGCGGATGCACAGTTCGCGAACCGGCTTGGCAGCAGCGAAAAAATCAGGCTTGATAGACAATTCGACCATTTCCCCAGGCGTGAGGATGCGCTTCTTGACCCGATGCACTGGAACGCCGTCGGCCTCAACCACTAGCACGGCGTTCCTACGGACGCTTGACGGTCGGAACATCAGCTTGACCGGCGTGGTCGTCAGCGTCTCCGAGTTAATGCGCTGAGGGACAATGCCGCGGACTCCGTCGCCAGCGCGGACAGCGACGGCCGACTCAGCCGCGACCAGGCTGCGGCCGACAGCTGCTAGAGCCGCTTGGCGGCCGGCTTCGGCAGCCTCTACGGAAACATGGTCGACGAGATCATGGACGTGCAGGACATTGCCGCAGGCAAAGATGCCTGGCACACTCGTCTGCAAGCGGTTGTCGACTACTGGCCCGCCAGTGGTAGCGTCCAAGTCCACGCCTGCATTGCGGGACAATTCATTTTCCGGGATAAGGCCGACGGAGAGCAGCAGCGTATCGCACGGGATATGGCGTTCTGAGCCGGGGATCGGGCTCAGGTCAGCATCAACCTTGCTGATGGTGACGCCGGTCAGCCGCCCCTTGCCATGAATAGCAGTGACCGTATGGCTGAGCATAAGCGGAATGTCGAAGTCATCCAGGCACTGGACGATGTTGCGCTTCAAGCCGCTGGAATACGGCATCAGCTCGACCACGGCCTCGACCTTAATGCCGGCGAAGGTCAAGCGGCGGGCCATAATCAGGCCAATGTCGCCTGAGCCGAGGATGACGACGCGCCGACCAGGCAAGTAGCCGTCGAGATTGACAAAGCGCTGGGCTGTTCCGGCGCTGTAGATGCCGGAGCTGCGGGCGCCGGGAATGCCGAGTGCGCCCCGGGGACGCTCCCGGCAACCCATGGCCAGGACGATAGCCCCAGCCTGGAATCGCTGCAAGCCGTGCGCCGCGCTGACGCATGTCACCAGGCGGTCGCTCGTGATGTCAATGACCATCGTGTCGCACTGGGACGGAATGCCCTGCGCGTGAACTTCGGCGATATAGCGAGCCGCGTACTCGGGTCCAGTCAGCTCTTCTTTGAAAATGTGCAGGCCAAAGCCGGTGTGGATGCATTGGCGAAGGATGCCGCCCAGCTCGTTTTCGCGTTCCAGGATGAGAATGTCATCAGCGCCAGCCGCCTTGGCTGCAAGCGCAGCGGCCAGCCCGGCCGGACCGCCGCCGATGATCAACACGTCAATGGGAATGATGGCGTTCATGCCTCAGCCTCCCTTTCCCTGGACACTGCCTCGAGCTTCGCGGTGAGGATAATGGAATTGCCGCCGTTCTTGGTGATCTGCAACGGCGAGACCCCGAGTTCCTCGCTGAGAATGGCTACGACCCTGGGCATGCAGAATCCCCCTTGGCAACGGCCCATGCCAGCCCGTGTGCGGCGCTTGACGCCGTCAACGCTGCGGGCGCCCACAGGGCGGCGAATGCAATCGCGGATTTCGGCTTCGGTGACTTGTTCGCAGCGGCAGATGATGCGTCCGTAGGCTGGATTCTCCGCAATGGCCGCCGCCCGCTCCGCCATCGTCATGGTGCGAAACCGCCGCACTGGCGGCCGACAAGGCTGGAACTCGGCGTTAGGGCTGGCGTGCAAGTACTCCGCAATGGCGGCTGACAGCTCGCGAGCAATGGCTGGCGCCGCAGTCAAGCCAGGCGATTCGATGCCAGCAGCATTGAAGAAGCCCGGCGCACCAGGCGCCTCTCCAAGCACGAAGTCATGGCGAACCAAATGAGCGCGGTTGCCGGCAAAGTTGGTGATCAGCGCCCGGCGCGGCAAGGCCGGCCAGATGCGGCTGGCCGCCTGGTACACGTATTCCAGGCCAGCGCGGGTGGTGGTGTTGTCGTCGCGGTCGTCAATGTCCTCGGCATTCGGCCCCACGATGATGGTGCCGTCAACGGTCGGGGACACCAGCACACCTTTGCCCATTTTTCCTGGCAGCTGAAAAATCGTGGAGCGAAAAGCCCCGTCAAAGCTCTTGTCAATCATCCAATATTCGCCCCGGCGGGGAATGATGCGCATAGTGTCGGTGCTGACCTGGTTGTTGAAAATGTCAGCATACAAGCCAGCGGCATTGACCACTGCAGCGCAGTCGAAATCGCCCTGCCCAGTGCAGACAGTCCAGCCGCTGGCATTCCTTTTGACCTGGACAGCCTTGGTGTTGAGAAAGACGTCGACGCCGTTGATCGCAGCATTTTCAGCCAGGCCGACGGTCAATTCATACGGGCAGACGATGCCGCCGGTGGGCGCGAACAGGGCGGCCACAGCCTCCGGGTTGAGGTTAGGCTCGCGGCGCAGCAATTCGTCACGGTCAATCAGGCGCATGCCTGGCACGCCATTGGCGAGGCCGTCCTGGTAAACGCTTTCCAGCGCTGGCAGCTCATCCTCGTCAAATGCGACAGTGAGGGAACCGCAACGCTGAAACGTTATGTCCAGTTCCTGGCACAGCTGGTCGTAGAGCTGATTGCCGACGACGTTGAGGCGGGCCATGTCGGTGCCCGGCTTGGCGCTGTGCCCAGGGTGGACGATGGCGCTGTTGGCCTTGCTGGCGCCAGCGCCGACGTCGTCGCTGCGCTCGCACAGCGCCACCTTGAGACGCCATCGCTTCAGTTCCCTGGCGATGGCGCAACCGATGACGCCGCCGCCAATGATGACTATGTCGTACATAATACGCCCCTGCCCTGCCCTACTCTGCCATCGCCTTGCTGACTTTATTCAATACAAAAAACGGCCTGGCCGAGAAATCGAAAGAACCACTCGTAGACACACTACTTCTAAAGTGCATCGGCGAGGCAGGCTCTCTGTTTCTCGGCCAGACCGTTTGCCGTCGTTAAACATGCAAGACTAATGTACTGTGCTTCTAATGGAAGGCAAACCAAAAGGAATGTTTTTTACCAAGTTATTGGCGAAGTGCCGCGACATCCGAAGAAATAATTCAAAACAGATAGTATACTATAAACGTGATCTTAGACAATGGCGCGGCTGAATTGCTGCCCCATATCTGCCAATTTATCATTTTCATTGCACCTGATTGAACTCGTATGACTTCTGTTGATGATCACCACTCGCCGCCGCCAAAGCGTTCGCAAGGCTTTGCCTCTGCGATTGGACTGCTTTGGCTGTGCTTGGCTGGCGGCACGTTTCTCGGCTTGCTGCCGAGCGGCGTTGACGACACCATCTCCTTCCTGCTGCCCATCAGCCTGACGTTAGCTGGCGTGTCCATCCTTGGCCTGACCAGCCTGTGCATCTGGGGACTGCTGTTTACGATTCCCGGTTATTTTCTGGCAGCAACCTGGCTGCGTCGCCGTGCGTACTGGACGCTTCCACCGCTGGTGCTGGGCCAAGCCGCTGTCACCGCTCTGCAACAAGCCTTGGCAGGCGTCGCACCCTGGCGAGAAACCGCAATGCTGCTAGTCATCCTGGCAGGGCTGCTGACAGTCTTCCTGGCCTGCGACCGCCAGAGCCGGACGCAGAACCTCCTTTCCCATAAATTCCGCCTCCTTCGTCGCTGGCTGCGGCGGCTGAAACGTCGAGACAACCCCACCCCTAACGGCATCGAGACCCGCCATGACTGATTCGGCTGCATCATCCCCGGAACCGCTGGCGTTCCTGCCGGAACTGCGCCGCGAAATCGCACGTGTGCTAATTGGCCAAGACGACCTGGTTGACGCCCTCCTGATTGGCCTGCTCACCGGCGGCCACGTGCTAATCGAAGGCTTGCCTGGACTGGCCAAGACCTTGGCGGTCAAAACCCTCGCTGCCACTGTCGGCGGCTCGTTCTCGCGCATTCAATTCACTCCAGACCTGCTTCCCGCTGACATCATCGGCGCCAACGTGTATCTGCCAGACCAGCAGGTCTTCGAGGTACGGCCTGGCCCAGTTGCGGCCAATATCGTACTGGCTGATGAAATCAACCGCGCCCCGGCCAAGGTGCAAAGTGCGCTGCTGGAAGCCATGCAGGAACGTCAAGTCACCATTGCCGGCAAGCCGTATCCCCTGCCAGACCCGTTCCTGGTGGCCGCCACCCAGAATCCAATCGAACACAGCGGCACCTACACGCTCCCAGAAGCGCAAAAAGACCGCTTTATGCTCCAAGCCGTGCTGGACTATCCCAGCCGAGACGAGGAGCGGACCATCCTTGGACAACATGCCCGCACTGCTGACGACATCCAGCTCCAAACCATAGCCAGCCTTGATGTAATCCGCGCCGCCCGCGCCAGCATTGACGCCATCCATCTCGATGACCGCATCCGCGAATATATCCTCGATATCGTCATTGCGACCAGGCCAGGATGCCTGGACAACCTCTCCCCAGGCCAGAACCGGGAACTGCCCCCAATCGACGAGCTGGTTGAAGCCGGCGCCTCGCCACGAGCAGCCATCGCCCTCACCCTGGCCGCCAAGGCCAAGGCCGCTCTCCAGGGCCGAAAACACGTCCTCCCCCATGACGTGAAAGCGTGCGCCGTACCCGTCCTGGCTCACCGAATCGTCACGACCTTCGAGGCCGAGGCGCGCAAAATCACTGCCCGTGACATCGTCGCACGCCTGGTGGCGCAACTGTCCGCCCCGTAATCGCGAGCTACGCATCCGGCAAGGCCAAAATGTCGTCTCAAATGTGACACATTGTCACAACTTCTCGCATCTTGCAACGATTTTCCGGCTGTTTCTCACCTCTTTCCTCCTTGTTTCAAAGTTGGCATGTTATCTGCTGCTATACATAGCGAATGCCAATAATACGGTTTGGGAGTTTATCCTGGCCGCCTGTTCCATCAACTCAATACAAGGAGGATATGACTATGTTGTGGAGAAGTGCAAGACCATCTTTGTGGAATCCCTGGCATGATTTGCGGAATTTCAACGATGAGATTTCCCGTCTGTTCGGAGATTTGGGCGAGTTCACTACGCGGGGCGAGTATCCGCCGGTGAACGTCTGGTTCAACGATTACGAGGCTCGGTTCACAGTCAAGCTTCCGGGCGTGAATCTTGCCGACTTGGAGATCACGGCCAACCAGGACACATTGACGATCAAGGGCAATCGCGCTGCTGAAGTTCTTCCCGAAGGCGCTAACTATCTGCGCCAGGAACGCGGTTCAGGTTCCTTTGTGCGGACCTTCGCCCTGCCCTTCCCGGTCGACTCCGAGAACGTCGAAGCCGGCTACAAGGATGGCATCCTGGTCGTCCGCCTGCCCAAGGCCAAGTCTGTGCAGCCGCGCAAGATCAATGTCACCACTGCCTGAGTTGCTCCCCCGTTGGCGCCAGTGCCAACGGGTTGCAACCACCGCCAAATCCCATTCCAAATCAAAAATAACATAACAGAGGAGAACACACTATGACAACGAAAGAACTCAAGAAGACGGAAGCCGCCGTCCCTGCGACTGGCAGAAACCAGGCTGCAAAGCCGGTCATCCTGACGCCGTTGGTTGACATCATGGAGACCGACAAGGAAGTCATCCTGGTTGCTGACATGCCCGGCGTCAACGAAAGCAACGTCGACATTGACTTGCAGGGCAACAACCTGACCATCAAGGGCACTCGCGACGACAAGTTCGGCATGGATGACGCCCAGCTGGTCCGCGGCGAGTACCGGCCAGAGTACTGCTACGAGCGTCAGTTCACCATCGGTGAAGTCATCGACATGAAAGGCATTTCCGCCTGCATGAAGGACGGCGTTCTGCGCCTGACTCTGCCAAAGCAGAAGGAACTGGCACCCCGACGCATCCAGGTCAAGGCCGGTTAAAACCACATCCTGCAAGGGGCACGCCGCGCCGGTTTCCTTCCTTACTTTCCTTTTCCGGCAGGATGCCCCGAGAGGAAAACGCCCTGGGCGACAGTCAAAAACGACTGTCGCCCAGGGCTTTTTTTAGGGGCGAGGGGCGGAATGCGGAATGTTGAATGCGGAATGCTGAATGTTGAATACGGAATGCTGAGGCGCATTCATCATTCATCATTCATCATTTATCATTCGTTAGGGGCGAGTACATGCGGTAGCCGCCGTCCACGCTGTCCACGCTGTCCACAGGCAAACAACAAAAACTGCGCCTTCCCGGGGAAGCAAATTGCCGATGGGGGATTATTATATGATGACATAGCCCAAACGAAAAGTTCCGAGCGTCTCTCATCCATTCCCCAAAGGTTCTCTCTGCCATGCAAACTCGTCATCATGCTTTTTGCCTTGGTTGCGTTTTGTTGATTGCGGCAATTACGCTCCCTGCCCAGGAGATCATCCGCAATGGCCGCAGCGAAAAAAAGGGGATCGTGGTACCAGCGGCGGCCAACAGCGTCGAAAAAACTGCGGCTGACGAGTTGCAGTATCATCTCCAGGCCGCGACCGGTGCGCTGCTGCCAATCGTCAGCGAGGATTCTCCTGAGGCGGCAACGCTGGATGGCGGCTACTGCCTGGGCGCTGTCCGCCGAGCTGAATCATGGCTCAACCTCGGCGACGCGCCGGCCTGCTCCTATAAAATCCGCTTGCGGGACGGCTTCCTGTTCATCTGCGGCCAAGACGGCCAAGGGCCGGAGACATCGACTCAGACGGCTGCGGGGACGCTGTTCGGCGTCACCGACTACCTGATGCATGCTCTCGGCGTACGCTGGGTCTTTCCTGGAAAGGACGGCGAATTCATCCCTCGGCACAAGGTGGTCGTCCTGGACAATTCCCTGAACCGCGACTACACGCCGGCATTGCGTTACCAGGGCGCACGCACTTATCGCATGTCTAACGAGCCTGACAGGCCGGAAAAATTCCGCTGGGCCCGTCGGGTGCTGCACTACTACGTCGGCGGCGCGTTCCGGTTTGCCGGCAGGGGCGGCCACGCCTTTGAAACATGGCACCTGACCTACGCCAAGGAGCATCCGGACTGGTTCTGCCTAATCAATGAAAAGCGCAAAGTCACCCCGTCCTACAACATGTGCATCAGCAATCCTGAATTCCAGGACGAGGTAGTTCGACTTTGGCACGAAGAACAACAGAAGACTCCCGGCCAACAGTTGCTGATCAACGTCAAGGAGAACGACAACCAGAACCGCTGCCAATGCCCGAATTGCCTGGCCTGGGACGGGCCGGATGAGCGCGGACCGACCGGACGCTACGCTGCCCGCCGCAATGTCGGCGAGCGGTATGCTCATTTCTACCGCGCTGTGCAGGAGAAAGCCGCTCGCTTCGACCCCGCAGCCATGGTCGGATTCTATGCCTATCAGACGTATTTCTTTGCGCCGCGCTCAATCAAGCTCAATCCCGGCTGCTTCTGCGACCTGGTGCCGGACATCCCATTCCCGCGCACTAAAGCGCACACCGAATGGCTCCGCCAGGAATACCAGGCTTGGAAGGCGACCGACGCTATTTTCGGGCTGCGGCCAAACTACTTCCTGGGCGGCTACTGCATGCCGGAAATCTGGTATGACGAATATATCGACGAATTCAAGTACCTGCTCCAGGAATTGCAGATTGTCGGCCTTGATGTCGATGGTCCTTCCGGCATGTTCGGCACCCAGAGCCTGAACCTGTATGCCATGGGCAGAATCGCAGTCGACCCCAGCCTGACCGCAGAGCAAATCCGACGGGAATACCTGGAAGGCTTTGGCAGCGCGGCGCCGACAGTGGCCGAATACACGGACTTCTATCATCGATACATGAAGGAAAACTGTGATCGGATCAACAAAGTCTACGCGGACAGCGTCGCCAACTGGTATGCCCACGGCTTCAACTACGGCCTGTATGCGCATGAAATCTTCCCGCCCGCCGTCCTGGAACAAGGCATCACCACCCTTGACCGCGGCCTGGCGACCCTGGCGCAGAGCGCTGACACGGCCGCCCTCGCCAAGCTGCGGTTCCTGCGCCTGGGCCTGGAGCACGCGCTCGCCTCAGCACGCTGCTCTGCCCTGGTGATGAATCCCAAGACGCCGACCGCAGAGCGCGACGCCGCAGTCGCGGCTCTGCGCGACTATCGCGAGTCCCTGCCTATGCACCTGATCAGGAAAAGCAACCTGCTGCGGTCGGAACGATGCTGGGAAGCCAACCTGAGCGCCAAGATACGTCGGCCGGAAAAGGCCCTGGCCGTCCTGGAATTGCCGGAAACCTGGAAACTCAAGCTTGATCCGCAGGACAAAGGCGAGGCAGCCGGCTATATGCGAAAGGATTTCGACGCATCGGACTGGCAGCCAGTTTCGACCTGGCGCTCGCTGGAGCTCCAGGGCCATCGCGACTATGTAAATGCCTGGTATCGGGCTAAGTTCCGGCTGGGAGCGAAAAAAGGCAAGAGCGTGTCCCTGTTCCTGGGCGCGATTGATGAAAGCTGCAAAGTCTGGGTCAATGGCCAACTGGCCGGGAGCCTCGTCTACGACGCCGCGCGCAATCCGCACAGCTGGAAAAATCCCTTTGAAATTGATGTCACTCAATGGGTGAAATTCGAGGCTGATAACGATATTGTCATCAAGGTAATCAACCGTTCCGGCGCTGGCGGACTCTGGAAGCCGTCGTTTGTCGTGTTGCGCTGAACAGCCGAGTCAATGAAAATTTAGGTAATGTACGAAATTTTGGTTAATGGGCGAAGTTTTGTGACAGAAAGTGAGATTTGCCATAAGTCGCGGAGCGACAAAAGCCCCAACCGGGCGCGACATACCGACCCGCCAGGGCCGGCGTCGCCCTGGGTGAGATGGATATCATTCGGAGTCCTGAAAGGGCGAGACATAAACGCCGCTACGGCTAAAAGACAACATAAAGGCATGCGAGTATTCAACACAAAATTTCGCAGATTGGCAGAACATAGGTTGTGGACGGTAGTCTACCCAAGGTTTTTCGTGGACAAAAAAATGGGTTGTGGGCTTGTGCCCACAACCCATTCTTGGTGGCTTTCGTGGTTATTTTACCTCTCTGATAGGGATAACAGCGTATGTTTCAGCTTTTTCGTTTTCCGTCTTCAGAATGGCAGGAACCTGTTCGGAAGAAGCGGCTTCAAAGCCACGGATCAGCATAGTAAATTCTTCCGAGGCATAGCCACTAGGTAATACCTGCGGAAGTTTCATGAACAGGTAATATTTGTTGTATAACTTGGGTACTTCCCAGATTGTGGATTTGCGGCTCTGGCCAGGAATCACTTTTGGGAAAAAGCAAAAGACTCCTTTTTGGGTTGTGGCATTGTATTCAGCAAGCCACTTGATGTCGCTGTTTAGATGCCATTGAACTTTTTCATGTGTAAATTCGCCTGAAAGTTCCCGCCCATCGCCTGTCATGGCAAACCAATGTGAAAACATCTTATCCCAGCAGTATTGGAAGATATAAAAGTTAAAAACATTTTGTGTGTCAGTTGCAACAAATTTCTTTTGTTCGACAATACCATCTTTTGTAACTATGAGGCGAACTCTAACGAGCAGCTTGTCCAATTGCGAGACTTTTTCAATTACAATGTTTTCTCCAGCGAACACAGCGTTCGCGGCTGGCTGTTCATCCTTTCCGTCAACTTCTACTTTGAGTTCTTTGATAAGCTCGGTGCCACCCTCTGTATGGCCTGCACCTATGTATGTTCCGCCCGTGGCAGGTATAAGGACGTTGCCATTCCAACCTGATGCCGGGCAAAGCAGGTAGCCTTTGTAGTCAATGCTGCGGATGCTATGCTTTCCAGTTTCTGTCATTTTAATTTTATAGTCACCTACATTCAAAGTATATTCATAGGCAGCAAGAGACATTGCAAAGGTAAACATAGCTATTACGATGGATTTCATTGTTGTTTTTCTCCTTTGTTCGACTATCTCCTACTCATTTATAAGAAGCATTCGGTAATCTCTGCGTGGAACAGATATTTTCACCTCTCCGCTTGCGAGTGACAGAATTTCCCCTGATTCTGCGTCCGTTATGTTGGATGCCGATTGGATATAGTCGCTATTAAGACATAGTAAAATTTCTTGGTTTTCGAGGCTGGCATTTCCGACGATAGCAAGCCATTTTTTGCCATTTTTGTAGGAAACTGCGTAAATTTCCTTGCCATTCGTGGCCTTTACAGGGATTTTTTTGCCATAGTACGGGAAATATTCGACTGCATCATCGGCAATGCCAAAATCCTGCTTGATCTTGATTGCCTTCCAAGCCGCCTGCGGCTTGCAGAAAATCGGATAAATCAAATTATCATGCAGCAGACACATCATCACATAGTCACGGGTGGCCGCATCGCTGTCGCTGTATTCCTTTGACAGGTCTGGACTCTTTGTGAAATTGGCCATCATCTGGCAGTACCAGCCAAATGGAGTGCCTGATTCTATGACCCAACGCTCTGGCGGCGCAGCCCAGTACAAGAAATCAGCCCCGCCGTCATTCAGGCTTTGCAGGATTTTCTCCTTGTTTACGCCGTACTTGTCGTAAACCCCCGGGTTTCGATAGTATGCCGTATTCCATAATTCTCCTGTCAGGCAGGCCTCACAGAAACTGGCCGAGGGCAAAAGCATTGTCGCCGCAGTATGCACAAACATTATGGGCATTTTTCCGCGTTCTTTCAGGAAAACCGCGCAAAGACGCTTCACAAGGTCTCGGCGTGCCCACCAATCGTACTCTGGATATACTTTGCCGTCGCGACCAAGCCATCCAGCATCGTGCATGAGGTTGCAATCAGCTGTCGGCCCCCATTCGTCGAGGTTTGCGACTCCATCAACACCGCATTTCGCGTGCTGTTCCATAAGGAAGCAGAAGAAATCAGCGTATCTGCTGCCTAGCCCTGGCTGAAATTGGCGCTCGCCGCGATTCGAGCCATAAGGCGCCGTGGAAACAGGAAGTTTTGTCCATTCTCCAAAGTATTTCTTGATTTCAGGCGCCTGCCACAGGAAATCAGAGTCATCGGAGGAATTTTGCGCCTCCGCATTGTCGGTCACTGGATTCCAGGTTACCGCCTTGTATTTTCCTAGTTCTTTATAAATGCCCAGGTTGCAAAGTATCGGGTCAATGTAAATTCCAAAGAGCCTGCCTTTGGCATGCTCCCTTGCAATGCGCTCCTTGTAGATTGCATCGTCATAGATTCTGGGGTAGAAGCCAACGCGCGCCTTGTTTGGGGAGGCAGGGGGCAAATAGTCATAACTGCCGCTGCTGTAAAGCACTTTTACTTTTTGTCCGCAGTATTTTTCTGCATCTGCCGCAAAATAGTCATAGTTCATGCTGTTTCCTCGCCAGCCTTTTGGCTTTGGGCGCGCTGGTGTGGCCATGAGCCCGAAAGTCCAAGTTGTTGGTCTGGCAATCAGCAATTCAGATGAAACAGGTGTAATTTGCAATGATGTGCCGGCATTGCCGCGAACAACCTTCAGCGCGTCCGGACGCTTTTCTCTGTCGAGGGGGTTCCATTCCTTTTCCGAGCTTGTAAACCAGAGGAAGCCCTTGTCCTCGCTTCCCAACCATACCAGCAACTTGAATGGACTTTCCCACACAAGACCTTCCTGTTTCGGAATTGCCATTGTAAAACTTGATTTTTGTACGTTCAGGGACATTCCACTGTCTCGCGAACCTGTATAATGTAGGTATTTGGCCTGGGTATTGTCCATAGTTATTTTATAGTTGAAATGATTCAAAGCAACACAACCGCGCGGTATAATTGTAAAATCAATGCGCATCATGCCATCATATTCCACTTGTGTGCGTATTTCCGCATCCACAGTTTCCCCAGTCATTCTCGACAAGTATTCGACAACGCCTTTGTGCTTGCGCAGGATTGTCGTATATTCAGGTTTAAATATTTCCTCTTTTTCATTTACGGTTGCGGAAAACTCCATGCCCTTGGCAAAAAGTTGCTCGTCCAATGCAGTTACCTCTTCTGGCAGTCCATGTTGCCCCAGCAGATAAGTGCGTCCCCATACTTCCACACTGTTTTCACTGGCTTTAATTGGAGTAAATGGCGGCAGTATGAAATTAGGGTCCAGTGCTTCTATGCCACGGCGATTGAACATCCAGTCCTCGTTCGAGGTGTCAATCGCAGGAGGCAATGGACGATCAACCAAGTTAGCATTAACGATTTTAGCCTCGGCGCTTGCAGCTTCCTGTTCATCCAGACGCCTGATTTTCAGATCATCAATCCACATTGCAAGGTTCGTGCGGTTGTATAGCATCAGACCACAGTTATACATGTCATTCTTGGTTTTAAAAACAAAGCGGAGTTCGTGCCAGTTCCCTTGACCCGGAATATCTTTTCCGCCAATGAAATATAAATCCGCTTTTTTTGAGTCTTTCGCATAGTTGCAGACTGCCATATCCATCTGCTTGGCAATTTCGGGAGAACAGACCTCCTTGCGCACCATCATTGTCACTTCATAGCTCACCTCGGGTTCAAGGGCAAGGATGAATTTCCTGTACGAATATTTGCCGTCTCCCTGGTATTTGTAGCATTGCTTTCCACTGTGCGGATTTTCATCCACATTTTCTGGAGCCTGTTCCTCAAAACTGGTTTCAAATGGCAGTCCTGCACCAACTGCAAAATAAGTTGCATTTGCTGGAATTGGACATAATGGTTTCGGTAACTCAGCAACGCACATAAGCGGAATTAAAAAAAAAGGGGAAAATTTCATTGCTGCTCTTTTGGTGTAAAAATTTGCCATGTTGAACATTCTGGAAAAAACTGCAACCGCTCATTGCAGTTATGGACGCGTGCCTGTAAGTGTCCAGTACGTTTTGCCTGTATTGACTCCATTAGCGTGTGTCAAGCCACTTTGCCATGGATTTGCTATGTTCGCTACCTTTAGGCTCGTCGCATGCCCATCGCACCATAGGATATTGATGGCGGAACCGTGCCTGGCGCTGGCAAAATATGGGGGCGAGGCGGTGGCGTTGTAATACGGAATTGTATAGTTTGCACCGCTTGCCGTGGTGCCACTTGTATTTACAACATCCGTAAAGTAAATGGTCTCGGTTGGATATTTGATTTCGTTTATCTTAGCTGAAACCTGCTCATATCCAGCAGGACGCGAGGCTTGAGGTTGGTAAGTCACGCCTTTTGTGGCAGTATTGTACATGTTTATTCCGTACCAGGGTGGAGTGGAAGAAGCCGGTACACATTTTTTGGCCAAATTTTCACACGCTGGGCAGTTGAAGACAACACTGTCTCCGCAATACTGCCCTATGAACCAGATATAGTAAACTTGATTGCCGTTGCCTCTGTAAGGAATTGTGTAATCATCGAATTCACTACTATAGTTGAAAGCGGAGAGTCCTATCTGCTTCAAGTTGCTTATGCAGGAAATGGCCCGAGCCTTTTCGCGGGCTTTGCTCAAAGCCGGCAATAACATGGAGGCTAAGATCGCAATAATGGCTATGACTACCAGCAGTTCTATCAAGGTAAATCTCTGTTTCATGAAATATTCCTTTCATTAGCCATGTCAATTACAAACCTGCTCATGCCTGTCGCCCGTAAGTATAAACCGAAAAAGCAAGCTTGTCAAATAAAAAAACGACGGAAAAATCAAAAAATTGTACTTTTTATGGAGTAAACTAGTGCGCACAGCGTATTTTTTGTCCACTGAAAACGAGGAGGTTTTCTGCGTATATCAATTTTTTACACATTTTTTTGACATTTTTCATTTTTGCAGTAAACTAAAGCTTGGTGTACAAGCTTAGACAGGTTCCTTATGCATAAAATCATTGACAAGAATGCCCCCGAGCCGATTTACTTGCAGTTGAAAAACTGGGTTGAGGATTCCATTTGCAGGGGGAAGCTTTTGCCTGGGCAGCGCCTTCCTTCGGAGAATGAGTTCAGCCGGCGCTGCGGCATTCATCGCAATACGGCGCGTAACGCCCTGCTCCGCCTCGAAAGGGAAGGGGTGTTGCGCAGCGTCCCCGGCAGCGGATGGTTTGTCAGCCAACCGGAGAAACGGTTGCGCCGCGTCGGCATGCTGTCTCTGCAAAACCCAGACCTGCGAAAATCGCCTTCCCTGTCTGATTTTTATGTTCGCACGCATCAAGGGCTGAAGGAAGGCGCCGCCATGTACGGCTTTGAAATGGTACGGCTAGAGGAGGATGAGGTCTCCCTTCTGCTGCAAGGAAAGCTGCAAAACCCTCCCTTGGATGCCTTGATCATCACCGAATTTCAAAGCAAATATCTCGAACAGCTGCGACTTTTGAAAGCCAGCAACCTGCCAGTAGTCGTTTTCAACCGGCAGATTTTTGGCGAGGACATTCCCTGCGTGTGCATTGACCAGTATTATGGCACGCGCGATCTGGTGACCCGCCTGATTCAAAATGGACACCGCCGCATCGGCTGCATTACCATGGCACTGGATGCCAACTGGCGTTACGCCCAGGAACGCTACCGCGGCTACTCCGACGCCTTTTCCTCAGCAGGACTCACCCCGGAGCGCAAATGGGTCTGCCAAATTCGGGATGCCAGCAAATGCCGCCGGAAAATCCGGGATTTCTTGAAGAACAACCCTGACTTGACTGCCCTTTTCATCGCCGGGGAGACATTTCATAAAAGTACGCTTGGTCTATTGCGCTGTCAAGGCAAAAACATCCCCGATGATATCTCAGTAGTCGCCTTTGACCGCGTAGGCGGCGCGCACGGCGAGCAGATCATCGCTCTCAACCAGCCTCTTGAGGAAATGGGGCGTCGCATTTTCCAAACTCTGGACTGCATGCTCGCCGGCCAGCCCGGCATCGGCCAAGTCCTGCTGCCGGCAATTACCTACGGGAACAGCATTCGCACCATCCAATAATTCCTACATTTTATCCAAGAGGGACAGAACTAAGCGCAGAGCATGATGAGGGAGGAGCCGGAGTAGTACGAAAAAAATCATGGAAAGTGCGATGCATTCTCGCAGGCAAAGCCACTTCCATGATTTTTTTCGTGCTACTATCGCCCACAGGCAAACAACAAAAACTGCACCATCCCAGGGAAGCAAATTGTTGATGGGGGATTATTATATTATATATGATTACATAGACTCGGTTAAGTCCACCCAACGTCGCCATATTCAAGCCAGAGGGGTACAGCCATGACGTCGTCCAGTGTAAGAGTTAAAGCCTGCCGCAGTCTCCTTTTGCTGTTGCTGTCAGCATTGCCGCTCATCAGTGCCGGCTGGGTCATTGACACGCCGCGGGAGGGCGTTTGGATTTTGCGCAATGACAACGGCAACTGGGCAGGATGGTCGCAAGGCGTTGCGCATCAAAATAGCACTGCGTACCAAACTCGCAAAGTTTTCGACTTGAACCAACTGCCAGCGGCAGTGAAAGCCGCAGCCCACACGGCCCGGCTGCAAGTCTACTTCGCTATCCAGGACTACAGCTGGGCAGGAGGTGCAGCCAACCGGCTTGATGAAAGCTTCGAGGTAGTCGTCAACGGCCAGCCGCAGGCATATCAGACCGCTGACCCGCGCTTCGCCGGTCGTGCAGTCCAAGCCGACAAACTGCAAATGGCCTGGGTCGACTTCGACCTGCCGCTGACAGCCATCCAGGGCGACCGCCTGGAAGTGATTTTCCGGAAAGTCCTCCCCCCAGGCAAAGACAAGGGCGATGACTACATCTATCCAGGCATTGACAACACGGTGCCGACAACCAGCAGCTTCCTCAGCGGCGACGGCGGGCAAACCTGGACCTCCGAGGAGCTGAACTTCGTCCAGGCAAAGGGCGAATACATGATCCGCCTGCTGGTGTCCTCCCAGTCTCTCC
>Ga0209723_1001745_pt1 | contig 32224 bp, 26 predicted proteins | sample BiotimSIPDNA_2_FD_185750 | JGI IMG/M metagenome (GOLD analysis project Ga0209723, IMG submission 185750) | Anaerobic biogas reactor microbial communites from Washington, USA - Biogas_R2 time_0 SIP DNA (SPAdes) (version 2) | ecosystem: Engineered > Bioreactor > Anaerobic > Unclassified | place... | reverse complement strand
AATAGTGAAGACTACGTCATTGCCTAAAATGGCTTCAACATACCTTCTTTGACCGAGCGTCTTGGCTTTGATGGCCTTGCCCCTGATTGTCGTCAGGATAGGACCGGCTAGATTCTCCCGATGGCGGGGCTTGTCTCCCTTTTTCAAGCGGTTGTGCAGGTAGTTTATATCGTTGATGCCGAGTTGGCCTTCAGATTCTATAAAATCAATAAGATTGTTTAGCAGGCCAACGATTAGATCGACCTCCTCTTCCTCACCTCGAACAAATATCTCTGAACCCCGGGCAAATAGTTCAGCCTGGCAAATACTGCGCAGATGGTTGAAGTTCTCGTCACTAGCCCCAAAAAAAACTGCTGCCTGGCTGTTATCCTTAATCGCCACCCGAGCTTCTTTTGTGTTCAATAATTTGTCCCCTTTCAGACTATTCATCATTTATCGTTAGGCATATAGCAAATCAGAATATTCTAAGCTATTATAGCACAGAATGGATTCCTGTACTATTTCGCATCGGCATTAATGGGCTGGACTAGAGCGATGTTCTCAATACTCTCAGCGATGACCCTGACCCGGATAAGTGGCTCGCTGGGAGAAGATATCATTTTTACACGGGAAGCAACCATGTGAAACCCGGGTCCCGCTTCCTTTTTCAGGTCTTTCCAAGCATTTGTTTTAGCTATTGCAAGAGCTTCCTCTTCGCTGTATACTTTCACCTCTTTTATGTTTTCCCGCAGAACGACTCGTTTAAACCCTATCTCTCCCCAGCGCGTTCTTAAGAGGTGAGAAAAGACCTTCTGGTTATAGAACTGAAAACGAACTTCATCCCTTAGATTCAACGACAGAGTACGCCCCGGTATTATCAGGTAATATTTATTTTGCTTTCCCTTACCCCGCCTCAGGGTCTCAGTTTTAAGCCGGCACTCTCCATAACCCTGGCACCATACTCTGGCTTTAACCTCACCTCGGGCTTTTACCAGACTGGGCTCCATTTCTATCTGTTCTTCCGGCGAGACATAGGGACTGGGTTGCGGTATGACCAAGCCGGATATCAGAATATCGCCTTTAGCTACTACATCGCCGCGCTTGACTTGAGCCTGCCCGTCTAAGACCAAAACGGATTCAACCATTCCATCCTTCTTGGCTACAATATTGCCTGGTCCGTCAATGTTTTGCAGGGGTACTATCTTTTCCACTACCTTAATATTCGCCTTCACCCCTTTGAGGTCCAAGCGCACATAGCTGATATCATCTATTTCCTGCAAGAGCGCTTTTTCTACTTCACTGCAGCTGAAGGTCCATTTGGGAGCTCCCGGATAAACGCCATGCCGGGCTGCTGCTACGATTATTCTTTCCCGGGCGATAGTTTTATTGCCGCCCACATCAACCGACCAGACAAAGGATGAGAGCAGATACATAGCCACAACAAAGAGGAATCCCCCACCTATAAAAGCCATTCTGCGCCGGAGAATCGTCCGGATAAAGGGTAGCCCCCGCCGGTCTTGGACCTCGAGTTCAAAATTGTTCTCTTCTGCTATTTGCTTAAGAGCAGAAAACCCGCTGGTACGTACCTTCAATTCCAGGTCATCGCCTCGTTTTTTAATATCCCAGAGAAAAACCCCGCGCGTACTTGCCATATTTATGGCACGTTCCTGGTTCTTACCCCGCAGGGTAATTTTTATAGTACCTCCGATCTGTTCGAACAACTTATTGCCCATTTCCTGCCCTCCGCTTTAATCAAGATATTTTATCGAGCGGATATCTCCGATTATATATACTTCATCCGATAACAATGCCTTTATTTCAAAGGCATCTCCCTCCAGTTCCAAATAACCCCGGCTGAGATTTATCCGGACCCGGTTTAGACTATACTCGATGATTCCCCGATGGTTCTCCAGGTGGATCTCGTTACGCCCTATGATCGTTAATTTGGGCAGATCAAGCACCAGGTCACGGGGTATTTCCAATAAATCCGCCATAACCTTGATAGCTTCTCGTTTCTTGTCCATATTTCAACCTCCCCAATGCTCTCCATCAGCCCATTTGCTTCTACTATATATATGCCTGGTAGCTCAATCGAATACTAAAGCTTTAGGACAGCCCGCAAACAATAATAAGCCGGTACCTATTAACTGGTTCAAGTTCACAGGTACCGGCTTATTATTGTTTTCAATATATTGATGTTACTTGATTATTTGGAATTCACAAGTCATTACAGCCGTGATTTCTTTATCCAATGAACTGGTATCGTTGATGCCATAGTCGGAAACTTCATTGGAATAGAGCGGTGTGATCTGAAAAACACCCATACGTGCTGAACGCAGGGCTCCTACCCGACTGTTGGTGTTTTTAGCAATCTGTTCGGCTCGCTTCATGGCATCCTTGGTGGCAAGAGAAAGCATCTCTATCTTGAGATCTGCTATCTTGGTGTAGAAATACTCCGGAGGCATGGATTGGAACTCAACCCCCTGGTTAATCAGATCAGTGGCCTCTCGCGACAAAAGGGTTATTTGGTCGACGTTCTTACTCTTGATCTCGACCGTTTGGTACAGTTCGTAGCTCTCTACCTGATTGCTGGTCTGACCGTTGGGCAATATCAAATACCGGGTACTAGTGCTGATCGATGAGAATACGATATTCTGGTTCGCGATACCTTTGCCTTGCAGATAAGCTCTCACCTTGTCCTGGCTCTCCTGCAGATTGCTGTAGGCTACTGTCATCTCTGGAGCCCGGGCAGAAAATGATCCTCTCCACACGGCCAGGTCTGATTTTATCTGCTTTTTGGCCGAACCGGTGATAGAAATGCTGTTGCCAGCCTCCTTGGCCTTAACAAAACTGTTGCCAGCAACATATGCCGACAACACCAGGCCAATGGCCAGGATAACTGCTACGATGATAAACGGCGAATTGTATTTCCCATTTTCATTCATTACATTATCCCCCCTTTCCAATCAAATCAATTACATATCTTGATATAAATACGAAGTCGTTTCGATATGCTTTCACTGGATTAAAGGCTTTACAATTTTGGATTTTGGATACATAAGATCATATGCACTTGAGCCTGGATTCAGTTGCTGAAATGAGACGGGAAAAGCCCGCTATTTCCATGATAATATTATCAATGGAGATCCGGGCTTTTGGCAATCGGAAAATATAACTCAGCAAAGTTCTAATAAAAGGCGACCGCCACTATGCTGACCAGGAAAGATGAGATAACTATGCCAACGATAATCAAAACCGTAATCTTTTGCCGACGGTTCTGCATTCCTTTGTTCATAAAGCTCATGGTTCTCCCTCCCCGAGACCTATTGTATATTTTAGATTAATAATAAGTAAAGCCCGGTTATACTAAACTTCTAACCAGGCTTTAATCGCATCTTAGAATTTCTTCTTCTTGCGGGCTGCCTCTGACTTCTTCTTTTTCTTTATGCTGGGCTTTTCGTAGTGATCATGTTTTCTAATATCCTGCATAACACCCGCCTTTTGGCAGGAGCGTTTAAATCTCTTAAGTGCGCTATCCAGGGATTCATTCTTCCCTACTTTCACTTCGCTCATCGTATCCCTCCCCTCATGACAACCAGGCTGCAATAAATGCCTTTATATTGTACTATCTATTAACGGTCAGCGTCAAGGATTAGCCGGGAGGCCAGCCAAAATGACGACCGCCTAGCAAATGATAATGGAGATGCATTACGGTCTGACCGCCCCACTCGCCGCAGTTGTTGACCAGGCGGTATCCCTGGTCAGCCAATTTCAAATCTCCGGCTAAACTGGCTGCAATCACCTGAATATGGCCGAGTACGGTTTCATCTTCTGGCTTTATATCCGCTAAAGAAACGATATGGTCTTTGGGTATTATCAAAACATGTACCGGAGCAGCCGGGTTGATATCCTCGATCGCGATCAAGGTCTCATCCTCAAAAACTACTTTGGCCGGTATATCTTTATTGGCGATTTTACAAAAAAGACAATCTGGAAGGTTCAAGACATCACCTCCTCATGTTCGTGTATCTCAGCTATTTACTCCTGTATATTCTATCAAATTAACGGACCATTACCAAATAATTTTTAAACAAATTATTGGTTTACAGAACATTTCCTTCAAGATGATCGTCATCATACCCTTGCAGGACGATTTTTACGGTTTTTCCGCGTTGGTCAAGGGTATCAGCAAAGCTTACCTCCATATAGTTTTCCGTAAAACCACGATAATGGTTCTCTCCGGTTTTTCTCTCAGCCAGCACCTCTACCTGACGCCCTAAGAAGCGCTGGCAAAATTCACGGTGCTTGGCTGCCGCCAAAGCCAGGAGTTTCTCACTTCGTTGCTGCTTGATCGCGGCCGTCACATCGTCACCCATGGCAAAGGCCTTGGTTCCAGGGCGGGGAGAATACTTGAAAACATGCAGGTTCAATAGGGGCAGATCACTCAGCAATTCATAGGTCTGGACAAAATCACTGTCGTCTTCGCTGGGGAATCCCACCATCACATCGGCAGCCATACCGATATCAGGTATTTTATCCGCGATACTCTCCAGCAGGCTCCGGTAATAACTACTATCGTATCGCCGCCTCATCAGCTGTAGAATCCTGTCACTGCCACTCTGCAAAGGAATATGTAAATGGCGACAGATGCGATTATCTTCTGCTAACAGAGCGATAAGATCGAGGGTGACTTCCAGCGGCTCGATAGATCCTGTTCGGAGGCGGTAGCTCCCCGGCACCTCTTCCAGCACCTTGCGCAGCAGGCGGGGCAGATTCCACCCCTCCAGATCCATTCCATACAAACCGCTGTGGATTCCCGTAAACACTATTTCCCGATAACCCATCTCCACCAAGTGCCGAACTTCAGTTACTACATCACCAGGCAGTTTGCTGCGCACCGGCCCCCGGGCAAATGGCACGATGCAGTAAGAGCAATAGCTCTGGCAGCCGTCCTGGATCTTGACAAAGGCTCGGGTTCTTTCGTGAATATGTGTATATAATACTGGCTTCAGTTTGTCTGCAGCAACGGGCAACGAAAGATCCGGCCTCTTGCTGCCGCCTTCCAGCCAGGATTCCACTATTTCAACCAGGCGTTCCTTCTGGCGATTGCCCACCAGCAAATCGATGCCATCCGGCATTTCCGGGGTATCATGACTTATCTGGGCCATACAGCCGGTGACTACCACCAAAGCGTCCGGACAACGCCTGACCGCCCTTCTGATAACCGCCCTCGATTTTCGATCACTAACATGAGTTACCGTGCAGGTGTTTATTATATAGATATCAGCCGGTTCATCGGGGCGCACCAGCTGATATCCCTGGTTCAGAAAATCCTCGATGATCGTTTCGCTCTCCACCTGGTTGACCTTGCAACCCAGCGTTTGAACCGCAAAGGTTTTCATTTCGTCACCCTTCTTATGTCATCTCCTATGCTTTCATATTATCCTAGATCACCTAGCTCATACAGGATAATACTCGCGGCCACGATTCCGGCCGTTTCCGTGCGCAGGATGCGGGAACCCAATGTAACGGTAGTGCAGCCGTGTTGCCGCGCCATCTCCACCTCAGTCGGGCTGAAGCCTCCCTCCGGTCCTACCAGTAAGAAAAGCTCTTTTCCGGCCAGTTCCCGTTCATTGCTCTTTAGATAATTCGAGATCCCGAGTTCCTGTTCCTTCTCATAAAGCATCAGTGCACATTTACCATGCATCTCCTGGCATAAGGCAGTCAATTCGATGACCGGCTTGATTTCGGGCACCACATTGCGGCGGCATTGTTTACAGGCTTCGACCGCGATCTCCTGCCAGCGCTCTACCCGTTTAACCGCCTTGTCGCCCTCCAGTCGCACTACACTCCGCTCACAGGCCAACGGGTATACCGCCTTGACTCCAATCTCTACTGCCTTTTGGATGATGGTATCCATTTTATCGCCCTTGCCCAAGCCCTGGACCAGGTACACACTGGATGCTGTCTCCCGATCAATATAGGCTTTTTCGATTACTTCCCCGGCGAGGCGGTCTCTTCCCTGTTCATTCAAACGCACCAGATACTCATACCCGCTGCCGTCAAAGACCATGACGCTGTCCCCCGCCCCCAGGCGCAGAACACGTTCGATATGACGAGCTTCGCCCGAGTCAAAAACCACCCGCCCAGCCCGAATATTCTCGCCAGAAACAAAAAAGCGGTGCACTCAACACACCCCCAGGTTTTTATTAGACGCAGATAACGCTGATTAATTGGATTTACGCTGAAAACTGTATAGTTTCCATCCACAAAAAAGGACTGCGTTAATCTTAAAATCTGCGTTATCTGCGTCCGTTCGTCCTTCTGCGTCTATTCCGTCTCCCTTTACTTCTTTCGGGCCGCCACGCCGACCCAGTCAATGTCGTTCAGGACCTCGACGATTTCGAAGCCGTATTTCTCCAACTGCTGCTGTACTCCTGGCCAGCGGCTGTCGACTATGCCCGAACCGAAGAGATAACCACCTGAACGCAGCACCGGTGCAGCTTCAGGAATCACCATATTGACTAGTTCCGCTGTAATATTGGCCAGAATCATATCAGCCTGACGCCCCTGGAGATTCTCGACAATATCACCTTCGCATACTTCGATACGATCCTGTAGTCCGTTGATCTTTATGTTTTCCCGAGCTACTATTATAGCCACGGGATCCACATCCATGCCAAATACAGATTTAGCACCCAGTTTCACAGCGCCAATAGAGAGGATGCCTGATCCGCAACCGGCATCGATAATGGTTTCCCCACCTTTTATGTACTTATCGATGAACTTGAGGCAGAAGCGGGTCGAGGCATGGATACCAGTTCCGAAAGCCATGCCCGGGTCCAATTCAATGACCACCTCGCCGGGTTGGACAGTATATTCCTCCCAGGAAGGCTTTATCACCAGGCGATCCCCGACTTTGAAGGTATGATAGTATTTTTTCCAGTTTTGTTCCCAGTCCTCATCCCGGACCTCGTCGATATATACCTTACATTCCACCCCGAAATTGTCTCTGACTATATCCAGGCAGGAGTAGATCTCATCTAATATCTCACGGTCCTCGTGAAAGTAGGCTTTTACAACAACAAAATTGTGATCAAGGAAATCCGGGGAAACTGAATCAGCCACCCAAGGTTCCTTATTGATGTATTTGCGCGCTCCCTGGGGATCTTCGATCACCACACCGCCGGACCCCAGACGATGAAATATCCCCGCAATCGCTTCTACGCATATTCCTCCAGTCAGTACGCTGATTTCTTTCCAATTCACTGCCGGCACTCCTATCCCATTGCATCTTTCATTTTATCGATAATCCCTTTTTCTTTTTTATTCGGCTTTTCATCATTATGAAAGCTCTGCAGCATTTCCTTCTGCTTCTTGGACAACTTTTTAGGAATGGTAACCTTGATGATTACCTTCAGATCTCCCTGGCGGTGGCTATGCAGGTAAGGTATCCCCTTACTTCTGACGGTTATCACATCACCAGGTTGAGTCCCCTCAGGTATGGTTAATTTGTGCGAGGCCCCCCCCAACAAAGGTATGTTCATTTCGCTGCCCAAAGCTGCCTGAACAAAATCGACCTCCACCGTGGTAATCAGAGTATAGCCATCACGTTTGAAAGTCGCATGTGGTTTTACACCGATACTGATAAAGAGGTCTCCGGGCGGGCCACCTCTGAAGCCTTGTTCTCCCTCACCTTGTATGCGCAGTCGTGAACCACTGTCGATCCCGGCTGGTATGCGAACATCGATACGACGGGTCTTTCTGGTACTTCCGGTGCCCTTGCACTCAGAGCATGGTTTCTCAATGGTCTTTCCTTCGCCGCCACACTTGGTGCAGGGTCGGACGGTCTCAAAACGTCCGAATGGCGTACTCTGAACCGTCCTGGCCTGACCGGTGCCCTGGCAGGTACTGCAGGTTTTTATAGGTGTTCCCGGTTCTGCTCCATTGCCTTTACAGTGTTCACATTGCTCTACCCGGGTAACCTCGATCTCCTTCTGAAGTCCGAATACCGCATCTTCAAAATTGATATCCATACGCAATTCACGGTCTGCTCCTCGCTGAGGACCGCTCCTGGCCCGGCGTCCGCCACCTCCACCACCGAACAGCAGATCGAAGATATCACCGAATCCGCCCATACCTTCGCCAAAACCGCCGCCAAATCCACCTGTTTTAGTAGGATCAAAGGCATCATGACCATAGGTGTCATAAGCCGATCTCTTTTGGGGATCGCTCAGAACTTCATAGGCATCATTTATTTCTTTGAATTTCTCCGAGGCATTTTCATCTTCCCGGTTAACATCGGGATGATATTTGCGGGCCATTTTACGATAGGCTGACTTGATCTCCTCAGGCGTCGCGTTGCGGGATACTCCCAGCAACTCGTAATAATCTCGTTTAGTGGCCATAACTCTTCACCTTCCTGGTCCAGGTATAATCAGGTTTTATTATATCATAATACCCATTTGAACAAGACGGCTCTCCTGCCCCCCTGTCAATGCAAAGGGACCGGAGAACCGTTAAGCTACGGGTTTTTAATTATTTGTCATCATCGGGAATGTTGTAATCAGCATCAAAGGTATTGTCATCACCAGGTGCTCCCGGATTGGCTTGCTCATACATTTTGGAACTAACTGCATATATGGCCTCGGTAAGCGCTTCCGTCTTGGCTTCAATGAGTGCCATATCATTTCCGGTCAGGGCCTCGCTCAGTTCAGCTTTGGCTGCCTCAATCTTCTCCTTGTCTTCGGCATCTATATTATCACCCAGGTCCTTTAGCGTCTTTTCTGCCTGATAGACCATACTGTCACCGTTATTCCTAACTTCAATCTCCTTGAGACGGGCTTCGTCTTCCTCAGCATAGCGTTCAGCATCATCTACCATCCGTTTGATTTCATCGTCACTAAGCCCGCCAGATGAAGTAATAGTGATCCTCTGTTCTTTCTGAGTAGCCAGGTCCTTCGCAGTTACATGGACTATGCCGTTTACGTCGATATCAAACTTAACCTCGATCTGCGGGACGTTGCGCGGTGCCGGAGGGATGCCGGTCAATTGGAAACGGCCCAGGGTCACATTGTTGCCGGCCAGCTTGCGTTCGCCCTGCAGAACATGAATGTCTACCGAAGTCTGGTTATCGGCGGCAGTAGTGAATACCTGGCTCTTGCCTGCCGGTATGGTGGTATTACGCTCGATAATGCGGGTGAAAACGCCACCCAATGTCTCAATACCCAGTGATAGCGGAGTAACGTCCAGCAGTACCACATCTGTAACATCACCGGATAACACCCCGGCCTGAATAGCAGCACCTACTGCCACAACCTCATCAGGGTTGATGCCTTTGAAAGGCTCTTTGCCCAAGAAGTTGCGAATAGCATCCTGAACCGCCGGAATCCGGGTAGAACCGCCTACCATCAGCACCTTGTCAATCTGTTCTGGTTTGAGACCAGAATCTTTCATGGCCTGGCGGGTGGGTCCCATTGTCTTCTCCACCAAATCAGCCGTCATGTCGTTGAACTTAGCCCGAGTCAGAGCCTTCTCCAGGTGGAGGGGGCCTTCGGCGGTTGCTGTTATATAAGGTATGTTTATATCAGTAGTCAGAACACCAGATAGTTCATGTTTAGCCTTTTCCGCCGCTTCTTTCAGACGGTGCATGGCCATTTTGTCACCTTTGAGATCCACACCCTGCTCTTTTTTGAATTCTTGTACCAGCCAGTCGATGATCTTATCATCGAAATCGTCGCCGCCGAGGCGGTTGTTGCCACTGGTAGCCTTGACCTCAAAAACCCCGTCACCTATCTCCAGAATGGATACGTCAAAGGTGCCACCACCTAAATCGAAGACCAGGATAGTCTGGTTCTCCTGTTTATCAAGTCCGTAGGCCAAGGCTGCTGCGGTGGGCTCATTAATGATGCGAAGCACCTCTAACCCGGCGATCTTACCAGCATCCTTGGTAGCCTGACGCTGAGAGTCCGTGAAATAGGCCGGGACTGTGATTACGGCCTGGGTGATCTTTTCACCCAGATAGGCCTCGGCATCAGTCTTCATTTTCTGCAGGACCATAGCGGAAATCTCCTGGGGTGTATACTTCTTGTCGTCGATATTTACACGGAAATCCGTGCCCATTTTGCGTTTGATCGATACAACGGTCCGCTCCGGATTAGTGATAGCCTGCCGTTTGGCAACCCGGCCTACCAGGCGCTCGTTGGTCTTGGAAAAGCCAACCACCGAAGGGGTTATCCTTTCACCTTCCGCATTGGGGATAACAACCGCCTCACTACCCTCCATTACCGCTATTACTGAATTGGTAGTACCTAAATCAATCCCTACAACCTTACCCATTTGTAATAACACCTCCATGATTTATCAAAAATTGATTTACATCTATTTAGTGCTTACCTTGACCAGACTGGGTCTGATGATCCGACCGTGCATGATATAACCCTTCTGCAGTTCCTCCAGTATCGTATTCTCTTCAAGGTCCGGGTTTTCTTCCACCACCAGTGCCTGATGGAATTGCGGATCAAAGATCTGCCCCCCGGTTTCGATAACAACTACGTCTTGCTCACGAATTATGTCCTGCAGACGCCGGTTAATCATCTCCACTCCTTTGCTAAGGCTCTCGTAGTCCCGGCTGGTACCTGCAGCCTGGATAGCTCGCTCTAGATCATCCATTACCGGCAACAGATTTTTAATCAAGGGAAGCATAGAATACTTCATGTATTCTTCCTTATCGCGCTGCATCCGTTTGCGAATATTATCGGCATCGGCCAGAGCCCGCAGGTATTGGTCGTAGTTCCTCTTGGCCTCCTCCTTTAGTTTCGCCACTTCCTCTTTTAACAGGGTCAACTCGTCTGGTTCCGGTACATACTGATTATCATCAGCAGATTCATCTGCCCTTTCCCCATCTATGTAGCCATTCTGGGGGGTATTGGCATCGCTTTTCTCCACTGCAAATCACCTCTAATCTAGGATATCGTCAGGTCATATTATTGATTCTGAATTTTTATTGGTGTTTACCTGAATACACTAAAACAGTTCAAATCCAGGTCCTGTGTATGGTAAAAGACGCCCATCCAGGGTGCACCTGGCTTCGTCTTTCGCATTTAGGATCTCTTGATAACATCTTCAACAATAGAGCGCACTGACTCGACAGATCCGGCAGCCTTCCAATACTCCATACGGACCGGCCCTATGAGACCTATTTTCCCCATTTCGCCAAGAGTCTTATACCCGGCGAATACCAGGCTCATCTCCTTGATATCCTCTACTTCATTTTCTTTGCCAATTCTAATATTTACGTCTTCGTTGATCTGGTCGGGAATGATATGGCGGAGGCGCTCATCTTCTTCCAGGATGGCCAATACCCGCTTGATTTTCTCAATATCCTTGAATTCAGGTTCATTGAGAATATTTAGCGCTCCACTTACCACAACTTTTTCACCTGCCGAGTTGTCGAGTAAATTATCGATAACATCAAGGACTCGATCAATGATCTGCTTTTTCTGTCTTAAACGGTCCCTCAGCAGGGAGAGATCGCTGCGTCTTACCTCACCGGGTTTCTTTCCACCCAGCACGTGGGTGAAAGTCTTACTCAACTGGTCGAGATCCTCCGTAGACACCTTATCGGGTACCTCGATCTTCCGGTGCATAATGACTCCGGGTTCAGTCACCATTAAAACCAGTGCCCGATTGGCATCGACCGGCACCAGTTGAATGTATTTGAAATCTGACAGGGTAATGGCCGGGACAATAACAAAGGAAGTATAGCTGGTGGCCTGCGCTAAAAAATTGCCTATAGATTGAGCAATCTCGTGCCATTCATGATTATTATCAGTCAGTACCTTCTGGAGCATCTCCATCTCGTTGTCTGAAAGATGTTCTTTTTCCATCATCCAGTCTACGAAATATCTAAAGCCTTGTTCTGAAGGTATCCGTCCAGCTGAAGTATGTGGCTGTTCTAGGAAACCCATCTCTTCCAGATCAGCCATCTCATTTCTGACTGTAGCCGGGCTGATCTTAAGATCATGCTTTTTTACTACCGCACGCGACCCAACCGGTTCGGCAGTCTCAACATAATCCTTGATTATGGATTCCAGAATCCTTTTTTTCCTCTCATCAAGATCCATATTATCACCTGTCTGTTAGCACTCGCCCCCGGAGAGTGCTAACTACTTTAACAAAAAAATATCATCTGCAAGAGTCTTTGTCAAGAATACATTCACGCCATAAATCGGCACAAAACTTCATTGGAGAGGAAATAGCCTGCTCTGGTCAAAAAAAGCCGCCCATGCTCAACTTCCAGCAAACCCCTTGCCCGGCAAAGCTCGATCACTGATTCGTATTGACGCGTAAGATCCACCCCGAAACGCACGGCAAAATACTCTAAATCGATGCCCTCCGTCATTCTGAGCCCAAGTATTAAGGCATCGCTTACCAGGCCGTTATCGTCCATACTCTCCAATTCCTCGACCGGGACTGCCCTATTAACCGACAAGTTCTCCAGATAGGCCTTGACGTCTGCTTGATTCCTCCAGCGGCGACCTCCCCCAAAGCTGACAGCTCCGGCGCCCAGCCCCAGGTAGGGTGCAGACTGCCAATAAAATATGTTGTGGCGGCACTCGGCTCCGCTGAGGCTCAGGTTAGATATCTCATACTGCTGATAACCTTTGCCGTTCAGGTAATCGATCCCCGAATAATACATCTGAGCTTCCAGTTCGTCATCGGGCAGGATCAACCGACCAGCTGCAGTCTCCCGGCCCATAGGCGTACAGGGATCCAACTGCAGCAGGTACATGGAGATATGGGCAGGTCGGCAGCTCACTGCCTGTTCCAGGTTATAAAGCCATCCCCTTATAGACTGCCCCGGAAGACCATAAATTAAATCCATATTATAGTTTTTCAGGCCAAGACTCTGGACCAGCTCAATGGTTCTGAACACGTCATTACTGCTATGGACCCGTCCCAGCATACGCAGCTCATCATCTGAAAAGCTCTGTACGCCAAGGGAAAGGCGGTTGACTCCGGAGCCCATTATTGATGATAGCTTTTCTCGATCCAGTGTAGCTGGATTGGCCTCCAGGGTTATCTCCGCTCCAGGATCGACCCTAAAACGTGAACGGACACGAGCCAGGATGCTTTCTATCTGCTGGCCAGCCAGCAAACTGGGGGTGCCCCCTCCGAAATATATGCTGCGGATAATAGTATCAGGCATTTTGGTCGCCTGCTGGTCTATTTCGGTAAGCAAGGCTTGGGTATACCTTTCCAGCACATCAGCCGAGGCTCCGGCCAGCGAATAAAAATCACAGTAACCGCACTTCTTGAGGCAGAAGGGTATGTGGATGTATATGCATTGTGGTAATAATGAAGCAAATCCTGAAGACAATCTGGTTCACTCCTTTAAACAGCACGGATAGACATCAGGATATGAAGGCGATGACAAGCGCGACGGAATGTTAAGGTGTAATGTTTGTAGGGGCGGATTCTATATCCGCCCCAACGTTTTTTGGCATAACGATTAAATATATATTGCCATCACTGCGGTTGGTTAGTCTTCTTCGATATTCATAACCTTTAAAAAAGCATCCTTGGGAACTTCAATATGGCCGATCTGTTTCATGCGCTTCTTGCCCTCTTTTTGCTTTTCCAGGAGCTTCTTTTTCCGGGTGATATCGCCCCCATAGCACTTGGCTAATACGTCCTTGCGCATGGCTTTTATATTCTCGCGGGCTATTATCTTACTGCCAATAGATGCCTGGATTATTACCTCATACATCTGGCGGGGAATAATGCGCCTAAGCCTCTCAGCAATAGCCCTGGCCCGGTAATAGGCCTTATCATCGTGGACGATAAAACTCAAGGCATCCACTGCTTCTCCATTGAGCATAATATCCACCTTGACTAGCTTGGAGACCTCGAAACCAGTTACTTCGTAATCAAGTGAAGCATAGCCCCGGGTTCGCGATTTCAGGGAATCGAAGAAATCATATAGTATCTCTGCCAGAGGTAGTTTGTAAGTCATCATAACCCGGTGAGGAGTCAAGTATTCCATGGTCACGAATACACCTCTTTTCTCCTGGCATAGTTCCATGATGCCACCGACATAGTCGTGGGGTGCCATTATGGATGCCTTCACATAGGGTTCCATTATTTCATCGATCTTCTGGGGAGCCGGCCAGTGGGTGGGATTAGATATATACATTTCACTGCCGTCGGTAAGCCTAAACTTATAGATAACACTGGGAGCGGTAGCCAGCAGGCTTAGATCATATTCCCGTTCCAGGCGCTCACGTACTATTTCCAGATGCAACAGTCCCAGGAAGCCGCAGCGGAAGCCAAAACCCAGCGCATCAGATGTTTCCGGTTCATAAAACAATGAAGCGTCATTCAGTTTCAGTTTGTCCAGGGCATCCCGCAGCCTCTCAAAATCACTGTTTTCGAGAGGATATATCCCGCAATAGACCATGGGCTTTACTTCCTGATAGCCCGGCAGTGGTTGATTGGCCCTGCGATTGGCACTGGTTATGGTATCGCCCACCCGGGTATCCTTGACGTTCTTGATCCCGGCCACCAGATAGCCTACCTCGCCGGCTTTAAGTTCAGGCACCTCGGTCATATACGGTGATACTACCCCGATCTCAGTTACTTCATATTCCTTCCCGCTGTACATCATGCGGATAACTTCACCCTTGCGCACCTTACCGGAGACTACGCGTATGTAGGATATAGCCCCTTTATATGAATCGAAATAGGAGTCAAAGATCAAGGCCTGCAAAGGAGCATCTTCATCTCCCTGCGGCGGCGGGACGCGTTCCACGATGGCTTCCATCAGGTCGACCACCCCGGTCCCCAGTTTCGCTGAAATGGGCATTATTTCTGCTATATCGAGGCCTAATACGTTTTCCATCTCCTGCATAACCGTCTCGGGCTCAGCACCAGGCAGATCGATCTTGTTAACAGCTCCGATGATTTCCAGGTTGAGGTCCATAGCCATATATACATTAGCCAGGGTCTGCGCCTCAATGCCCTGAGAAGCATCAACCACCAGCAAGGCACCCTCGCAGGCAGCCAGGCTGCGGGATACTTCATAGGAAAAGTCAACATGCCCGGGAGTATCGATCAGGTTCAGTATGTACTCCTCGCCGTCGCGGGCTTTATACTTCAGGCGCACCGGTTGCAGCTTTATGGTTATGCCTTTTTCGCGTTCCAGATCCATTTTGTCCAGGAACTGTTCGCGCATCTCGCGTTGAGATAGCGCCCCGGTCATCTCCAGCAGCCGGTCAGCCAGGGTAGATTTACCGTGATCGATATGAGCTATTATGCTGAAATTGCGTATTTTTTCCTGCAAGGGACTGCCCCTCCTCGGGATTTATTCGCTGGTTTCATTGATTTTGAAGTCTGCCATGAAATTATACCTTATTAGTCAACCGGGTTCAATTAATGGTCATGCAAAAAGGCTCGTTAATAGCTCTTAACAGTTCTTAACGAGCAAGATGAATTCTTATCATTGCTATACATCTGGCCTGAACACGGCGTTAAAGACCCGGCTAAAATCACGCAAATATGCCTCTGCCTGGCAGCGGCTGCTGGATACCTGACGGGTAACTCCCCGCTGCAAATCATACAGCCTGTCCCGGTCACAGACATAGCTTTGCCCGAAAACCTCCGCAACGATCGCGCTCTTTTCAAGCCCCAGGGCAAATATTGCTCCCTGCTCTTCCAGGGTGAGCTCATTGATGCTCTGGTTGCTGATATTCAATCCCAGTGCGACCAGCAAGAATACTCCGATTATCATAATTGCTTGAGAAAATCTCATTCTTCTGTTTTCTCTCCCAAGACCTTCACTAACACATCTGTGAACAACTCGGCGGCATATTCGGCTTCTGCTAATGTATTTCGGTCACTGCCCAATTCCAGCAATAAAGCTTGTGGGAAATACTCCTGATTATATGTGCCCGCTTTGGTCTTGATGCCCTTGAACAAGCCGGGATACATCTCTTCCCCGACTTTGCACAGATCCTCGGCAAATGACCGATTCTCCCGCCAATTAGGATGGGGCTTTCTTTCGTCAGTGCCCACAATTATTAGAATGCGCGCGCTTGGTCTGCCGTTAATATCTATAGTTTCACCGTCTTCCTGGCCAGGTATACTGTCACGATGAATGTCCAACAAGGCTAGCAGGTTTTTATGTGATTCGACCACAGATTTAACGGTTTCCCTTGATCGTGTATAACTCAGATTATAATCAGGACTATCATGCAGCCTATCAATATACTCCGCCTGCAGTCCGTATCTATCCAGATTGTCGGCCATGCTACCGGCAACCTCGCCGACCAGTCCCCACTTGCCATCAAGCCTGGCCTTGCCGCTGTCAGGAATATAGGTTTCAGCGCTATGGGTGCAGTAGAACACGACACTATGACCTTCAAGCTTTTTTGAATAATAGGCTGAATCCCCCCGGTCTTCCTGTTGGGAAAGCACTGGTTTCTCTTCGTTGTCTCCGCCTGTTTCTGCCGTATAGCGGACTGTACCGCGGGAAGCTAATACCCTCAGGTTGCTTTTCATCATATCCTCAGGAAGGCGCCGCGACCAGTAATTCTGCCAGGAATCAGCCCGCGCAGCTGCGGCCAGTCCGCTGTTGCTCCAGCCGATCAAACATGCAGCGCTATTCTCATCGATCTGCAATCTGCCCACCGGCTTCAGCCAAGCAGCAGTATCAGGTGTACTCCATCGGCTAAAATTAAAATCACAGGTCACACCCGCCACCAGAATCGCCAAAAACAACTGCATAAGAAATATTCCCTTGATAAACATCACAAAGTTATGTCTGCGCACCGCGGCCACCTCTCCCGGCTATCTTCCTATAAATCTATGGCCAGGGCCTGCTTTATAGAACATGGGCCAGGGTGGGCTGGGGCGATCCCACCAAAAAGCACAAAAGATACTCCCTTTATGCTTGCATTTTAAAAATGGCAATGCTATAGTATTTCTGTTAGCTTTCGAAGGAGGTGAAATTGTGGCAAAAAGTAAGACACCGGCCAAGCGGGCACGGAGAGCTGAAGCCAATCGTATAAGAAACAAAGCTCAGAAGAGCAGGCTTAAGACTACTATCCGTAAATATGAGGCCACTATAAAAGAAGTTAATGTGGATGCTGCCGGCGATAACCTTCAGCAGGCAATTTCCTTGATTGATAAGAGTGTTTCCAAGGGTATCATGCACAAAAACACTGCCGCCAGACGCAAATCTAAACTGGCCAAAAAGTTCAATCAGATTAACGCTCAGTAACCTGTCAATCAGACAGGTTTTTTTTTGCCCCGATATAGCTGATCATTTCAGCGTTTTACTCTGGTATTTTAATTCCCACCGCCAGGCTGTCTCAACAATATCTTCCAGATCATCATGCAGCGGCCGCCAATGTAATTCCGCCTTTATTCGTTTAGTGTCTGCTACCAGTTCTGGCGGATCGCCTTTTCTGCGTTCAAGCTGGCGAACCGGTATCGGGGCACCGGTTACCCTGCGCACGGTTTCCATCACTTCAAGCACAGAATAGCCGTGACCATATCCACAGTTATATATTCGGCTATCGCCCCCTTCCAACAGGTGTTCCAAAGATAATAGATGCGCATAAGCCAGATCCTCTACATGAATATAGTCACGTACACAGCTACCGTCTCTGGTCGGATAATCATTGCCATAAATATTAAGAAAAGCTTTTTTTCCGACAGCTGTCCGCACAGAAGCTGTTATAAGATGAGCAGCATCTTCTTTTCCCTCGCCAATTGATCCGCCAGGATCCGCACCTGCAACATTAAAGTATCTCAGGGCTACATATTTAAAATCCCGGGCATTGGATAGATCCTGCAGCACCTGTTCCACCATGGCCTTACTGCGACCATAAGGATTTATCGGTCTCAGTTCACTGGTTTCATTAACCGGAGTATGGGGGGGTATCCCATAGACTGCGGCAGAAGACGAAAAAATCATTTTACTGACCCCGTATTCACCCATAACCTTTAGAAGGTTGATCGTTCCGCTTACATTGTTTAAATAGTATTCCAATGGTTGTTGTATGGACTCAGGCACCGATATATAAGCTGCCAATTGTATAACCGCAGCTATATCATTTTCATTAAATACCCGAGACAATCCAGCAAAATCCAGGATGTCTCCCCGAATCAGTCTGCCGAATAATACTGCCCACTCGTGCCCACTCGACAAGTTATCGTATACTAGAATATTATAACCCCGTTCTCCCAGAAGCTTAACTATATGACTGCCAATATAACCAGCACCGCCAGTAATAAGTATTGTCTGCATTGATCCTCCCATATAAAAGTCTTCACTATATGGTTCTTACATCAAGGACATATATGGCACTACATAACTATGATGATCCAGGTGTTGATAATCGTTAAGAAGTGCATTGAATAACTGCCCGGTATCCAGGGCCACCTTGCCTATCTCCTGGTGTATTACAGTGCATATATACTTAGCGGCGGTTCCGGCCGAAACCAGGGCCAAATCAAAGTCATATCCCCGAACCCGCTCCAATACCTCGGGTATATTTCGTATTTCCACCGGATATATGCCCCCCACTACCCTGACGCCCTCCCGCCTTAGGAAAGCCTGAAACTCCGAAGCCAGATTACCTATCAATAAAATTCGCGGTTTAAAATCCGCCGGCAATCCATATTCCGTGCACAAACCCGGGTATTGACCAGGCAACAAAATCTTGCGCAGCCACCCCCCGGCATGCAGCAAATGATGTCCTGCCGAATCAGCCAGGGTCAAATCATTCAAAGTAATCTCCAGTTTTTGCAGGATAGTGAGAAAGATAGTCTGAAAGGCTCCCAGCAAGCGCAGATGCTCCTCGCTGCGCCCTGGCCGGTAACTGGTAGGAACCCCCACAATGCTGGCAGTCACCAATGCCTGTTGTGTGTAATCCCTGGCAAGCAGATCGGGGTAATCTAATCCGGACAGACGCAGGATTGAGCGCCAACGTTTTACCTCGGTCAGACCACCCGAAGCATTTCTTACTGAAACCTTGAATTGTTGATCCCGAATGATATTAATACCCGGCTGATAATGGGTCTTATCGCCCTGACCCACTTTATCGTCACAGCACAAGCGAGTCAGCATCGGCCCCCATTCGGTGATATCACAATCTATTGGAAAAATCACTTCCTGCGCCATAACTAGCAGCTCAGAATCGCCCAGGCGTATGAAGGAAAAACCTGCCCGGTTGGCCAATGCTCTGAAAACTTCGTCTGCCACCTGATCAATTCCAATGATTCTGCTTTCCAGCTCCTGGCGCTGTTGCGCAAGATGTTGGCGTGTCTGTTTTTGTTCCCTGCTGTTGTTGCTAATAAACTGTCTTCCGCCAGCCAGTTCGTGACGCAGCGCAGTTCCTGCTCTTATTATCAATGAGTTGCCACACCACCTTTAAATGCCTTGTGTCTCTGTATCTATGATATGAATACTTCTAATCCATGGTTACCATGACAAACCCGAATAGAAAAACCAATTCGATCTTTCACGCCAACTACTCCACCATGCATTAACCACCCTGGCCATGAATGATCTGGGCTTCTGCATCAGACCAGGGTGAAACTTATTGTTGGCAATTACAATGGACATGACCCTATTCCTGCTTATTTAAAAAATCCTTTTACCGAATTCTGGACCAGGTTTTTGTATCTTGGTTGTACTTATATCTCAGTGAGAAACTTTCATTATTTAAACCTATTACATCCACATCTACTGGTCTTGCCCCGACCGTAACAGTAGCAATTACGGTATTGGTATTTCCATCTATTACCGAGACATCATCAGATCCGGAATTTGCAGTATATACACGATTAGTATCTTCTTTAATACGTAAGGATACCGGATTGACCCCTACTGGAATCGTCTCGATGACAGTATTGGTATTTCCATCAATGACCGAAACAGTATTGGAGAAGAAATTATTAACGTAAATACGGTTGGTCGTTTGGTTAACTCTTGCGATTTCCGGCCTATTATTCATAGGAATAGTAGCGACCACGTTATTGGTGGTCCCATCAATGACTGAAACAGTATTTGAAACATCATTAGGAATATAAATATGATTGGTTACTGCGTTGATTCCCGGCAATCGCGGACCAACATCCGTTTGAATAGTAGCAATAACAGTATTGCTAGTTCCATCTATTACCGAAACATTGTTGGAACCATAATTAGAGACATAAATGCGGTTGGTAAGTGGGTTGATTCCAAGGTACCGCGGAGTAGTACCAACTGGAATAGTAGCGATCACGGTGTTGGTGTTTCCATCTATGACTGTTACATTATCCGAATTAACATTGGCAATATAAATGAGGTTGGTTACTGGGTTAATTCCTACATATATTGGTCCACTACCCACCGGAACAGTGGCAATAACCGTATTGGTGTCTCCATCTATGATGGAAACATCAGCTGAACCGAAATTGGCAATATAAATACGGTTAGTCTCTTGGTTAACTCCCGAAAATCGTGGATTAGCGCCTACCGGAACACTAGCAATCACAGTATTGGTGTTCCCATCGATGACTGAAACATCATTTGAACTAAAATTAGTGACATAGATGCGTTGGGTTGCTTCGTTAACGCTTTCAAACCGTGGTTGACTGCCCACCGGAACAGTGGCAATCACAGTATTGGTGGTCCCGTCAATAACAGATACATTATCTGAAAAGCGATTAACAACATAAATACGGCTTGCTCCATTTGCCATTCTTTATTAACTCCTTCTACTTTAAATTTATATACACTATGAAAAATAATCCCAGAATGCTAATAAAGTAACCGGAATTAGAAATGGATAGACCCTGGATATAGCATAAAGGCTGCACATAGAACCTTTATTTGTTACAGACCTGCTTCGCCTTCATTTGTTAACACTTTGCATCAATGATTCATATCTTATTTATGACAGTAGCAACCTGTTAGAAAGGGGAATAGGTTTAATATGTATTTTGTCGATGAATTATTTGGCCCTCCAGGTGTTCGCTATAGAACTGGACATTCCCGGGCACCTGCCAAACGAGGAATTCGCAGTTCCGGAGCAAGGAGTTCCGGGAGCAGGAGCCAGGAAACCGGGGATGTTATGCTTGCGGAGGGGCTTCCTGCCCAGAACTTAATTGGCGCCAGCCTTGCCGCCTGGGGTTACGTTTTTCAAATTAACACGCAAACGATTCCCGTAGGCGCTAATGTGAACTTCAGCAACAACGGCCCACTTAATGGCATAAGCCACACGCCTGGAACAGGTACCGTGACCGTTGACGCCGCTGGCACTTACAACATTACTTTTTCAGTTTATACCACGCAAAATAATCCTCAGGATTGGGCAGTGGTCGTTAATGGAGTGAATAGGCAAAGGTTTAATTCCGCCGGACAATCGATTTCCGGAACAACCTCCTTGGAGCTCAATGCCGGCGATAGGGTAACCCTTCGTAATGTTGCCACATCACCTGACCCGGCAACACTGCGCACCGTGGATTCTACAACCGCATATATACTAATATATAAAGTTGATAGTTAAAGCCTGCTTTTGATGGGACGAGTGGGCTAAGGGCATAAGTTCCTTAGCCTGCTGCCTACTGCTCGGGAGGCAGCGAGGGCAATATGGTCGGGATTTCAGGTCTGTCTATTATGAAGCAGGAGGTATTTTAAGTTGGCTATTCCACTGGTAACGGTATTGATGGCCGTCTACAATGGAGAAAAATACCTGGTTGAAGCAATTGAAAGCATACTTTCACAAAGTCTGCAGGATTTCGAATTCCTTATTATTGACGATGCCTCCACCGATACCAGCCGAAAGCTGATCAAGGGTTTTCACGATAAACGGATAAATGTAGTCAGTAACAGTGAGAACCTGCGACTGGCCGCTTCACTTAATCGGGGGATGCATTTAGCCCGGGGCGAGTACATTGCCCGGATGGATGCTGATGATATCAGCCTGCCTCAGCGCCTGGAAAAACAGGTCGCATATATGGAAGACCATCGTGAGATTGGCGTGAGCGGAACCTGGCTGGAATGCTTCGGTGATCTCACCGGAATCTGGGACTATCCCTGCGATTCGGCCACCATAAAGGCCGGTATGCTTTTTCAAAACCGGCTGGGTCACCCTACGGTCATTATGCGGCGACAATGGATGTTACGGCAGGGGTTATTCTATGACCCTGATTTCCTGGAAGCAGAGGATTATAAACTGTGGACCAAATGTGCTGAGCATTTTTCTCTGGGTAATGTTGGCGAGGTCCTCTTGAAATACCGCTGGCACAAGGGCCAGGCTTCCCAGGTCAACAGTCAGCTGCAATATAAATATCACAGCCTGGTCTGCCGGGATGAACTTCTGCGCTTGGGCGTGGAAGCAGGCGATGACGAACTTGATTTACACCTCGCCATCAGTTTTCTAGAACTGACATCTACCGTATCTCTTGCTGCCTGCCAGCAGTGGTTGCAGCGCTTGTGGGAAGCCAACCAGTACAGTGGGCACTACCAGCCAGAGGCTTTCATGGGGGTACTGGAGGATCGTTGGCATAAGCTCAATCAATTATACAATACAGACGCTGGCCGGCTTTTTGATTCACCAGCATGATTGCTATAGACAAACACCAGGTATTGTGAGCTGAATAGCCTGGGCTTATCTATCACATATCTTAACGATCATGGATTCCATCAAAATGTTATCATCCTGACTGCTGCTCTTCATGGTTATATCCAACTGGAGAAATAGTTCGAAAAAACCCTGCAGCTCCGCCCAGGTGAAGTGGCGGGCACAGCTTGTCATTTTCTGCACCGTGAATTCTTTCATGCCGGTAGCTGATACGATCTCCGCTTTGCTGTATCCCTGCTCCTGATAGTACTTGGCTTTACCCAGGCTGATAAACTGGCGTACGATCATGTACAGAAAGAGCAGCGGGTGCTCACCCTGTTCCCGTAATTGGTAGTAAGCCGCAAAAGATGCCGGCATGTTGCGATTAAGCAGGGCGTCGGTCAGCTTGAAGACCTTGATCTCCTCCTTGCTCTCCAGTTCCCTTTGCACATCTGCCGCAGTAATCTTTGCTTTACCATACATCAGGCTGATTTTCTCGATAAGATTCTCCAGGTAGTATAAGTCCTGACCACTGCGAGCCAACAGGCTTATTGCGTCAGCCGCTACCTGGCCACCTCGGGCCTTGAACTCATCGGCTGCCCATTTGTTGATATATTGTGGAGAGGCGGTCTTGTACTGCGCTGCAGTAGCCTGTTTGTCCAATAGTTTGACGATTCCGTTGCTGCCGTCATGCTCCGCCGAAGTTATTACTACTACCTGACCCTCATGAACTTTTTTCAGGTAATCATCCAGAACCTGTTTAAATTCATCGGCTTTGGCAACCTTCCGGCGGGATTTACCCAGCCAGGGCGGTCGCTTTACCACCACTAAACGCTGCCCGGCGAAAAGCGAGGAGTATTCCAAATTGCTCCGCAGCCCTCCCGGACTCAGGTCGTCCCCTTCCAGCATGACCAGCTCGACCTCTTCTCCACTGGCCTCCTGCATCCGCTGACGGATCGCTTTAATTTCCTGGTCAATCAGATAGGCTTCTTCCCCCCACAGGAAGTAAACATTTTCATTCTTCATAGTGATCTCTCTACTCTCAACAGTATTTCATCACTCTATTGCGTCAATATTATTCCTGATTAATTATCTTATGTTTACATGATAAAGGAAGCCTGGTCCTGTAACAAGTAAAAGAAGAACGGCTATTTACCAGCGCAGCCAGGCCATGATCCGCCCTGCCGTATAGCCGGGTGTAAGGATCAGGAGACGCGCTCGAGGAGGTGGGCTCAGTTGTTGCCATAGCCTTTTGAAGAACCAGCATCCCAACAGGGCAGCCAGAGCTTCGGAAACGGCGAAAGCCAGCCACACCCCTTTGAGTCCCATATGGGCAGGCAGGAACAACACCAGGGGTAAAAATGTGAGTATCTGCCGGAAAAGGGACAGCCACATGGCTTCCATGCCCCGGTCGACTGCTTGCAGGATAGCGGTAAGTATTATTATAGGTCCCATCAAAGGAAGTACCAGGGTAGCCCAGCGCAGGCTCTCAACCCCTAACTCGGTCAGAGATGGATTATGGGAAAAGAAATGCATGACCCAGTAGGGATTGAACTGTATATAGGCCCAGGGGATAGCTATCAGCACAAAAGCCACGGTACATGACTTGATCATGGTTTCCTTTACCCGGTCAGGAAGCCCCCCGCCATAAGCGAAACCGGCTACCGGCATAACGCCCTGATTTAGACCGAAAACGGGCATATAGACCAATGAGCGAATGCGCAGAAATATCCCCAGGACCGCAACCGCCAGTGAACCATAGGCTACCAAAACCCGGTTAGTAAAAATCATCACCAGCAGGGCGGAGATTTCCATGACCAGGGCTGGCAGCCCCACCCTCAAAATCGGCATGAGGATTCGCAGGTTTATAGAAAAATACTGATCTATCTTGAGCAGCAAGGGATGCCGTAGAACAAGTACCCCAACCGTCAGGGCGGCTGCCGAGAAATTACCGACCACAGTAGCAATAGCTACCCCGGAAAGCCCCAGGGCCGGGAAGGGGCCCCAGCCGAATATAAGCAGCGGATCCAGTGCTACGTTTACTATCAGACCGCCCAGACCTGTAAGCATTGGCCACAGCGTATCTCCGACACCCTGCATGATATTGGCCAATATGATAGCCAGGAAAGTAACAAGCGATCCAATAAGGATTATGGTCAGGTAGGTTTTGCTGAGAGCGAAAGTCTCCCGGCTGCACCCGGACCAGAGCAGCATCTCATCCAGGTAGGCGGTACCAAACCACCACATCAGCAAGCCCATTAGCACTGCAAGAAAAATCCCGTGCCAGGCGGCGTTCACTGCCTCCCTCTTGTGCCCCTCCCCCAGGGTTCGTGCTATGTACGAAGTCAAGCCGATCCCGGCTGCCGAGCCTATAGCGGTGATAAATATCTGGACAGGAATGGTTAGGGTGATCACTGCCAGGGGGACTGCACCCAGCAAACTCACAAAATACGTTTCCACCAGGCATAACAGTGAATAGATCACGTTGCCGGCCATGGCCGGCCAGGAGAGTTTCATGAGCAGAGAGCCGGTACTACGGGTTAACATGTCATAGCGATTAATGATTACCCCTCCCCGCCCAAGAATCCTTCTATCAGATTATGTCAGGGCCAGGTTAATTATTATCACCGGGAATGAGGATAGCCCTTATGCCTTTTCTGGTATAGTAAATATTAGATATCAGAAAACTTAGAATGAATTGATTTCATACTGGGGTAGTCGACTGCCCCAGTTGGAGGAAGCTTGATGTTGCTGATTAAAAACGGAACCATAGTCACCATGAACGATACCCGTGAAATAATCCAGGGTGATCTGCTGATCGATGGGGACCGCATTCTTGCTGTGGGCGGAACGGAACCTATCCCCACCCATGAGATCACCGTTATCAATGCTGCGGGGAAACTGGTCATCCCCGGTCTGATCCAAACCCACACTCACCTTTGTCAAGCCCTCTTCCGCGGCCTGGCTGATGATCTGGAACTGCTGGATTGGCTCAAACTGCGTATCTGGCCGCTGGAAGGCAGCCATGATGCCGAATCCATATACTACTCAGCCCTGCTGGGCTGCGCCGAACTGCTGAGCGGCGGTACTACCTCCATCATTGACATGGCGACAGTCCATCACACCGATTCCCTGCTGAATGCAGTCAAATATGCTGGCATCCGTTACCTGGGCGGGAAATGCCTGATGGACTGCGGCACTGACGCACCGCCCACTTTGCTGGAAAACCCCACGGATGCTTTGCAGGAAAGTATGGATCTGTGGGAGCATTGGAACGGAGCGGAAAATTTCCGCATTCATTATGCCTTGTGTCCGCGTTTTGCCGTATCCTGCACTCATGGACTATTATCTGAACTGGCGGCTCTCTCCCGGCAGCATGCTATACCTATTCACAGCCACGCCTCGGAGAATCGCGGTGAGATAGCGATGGTGGAAAAAGCCACTGGTCATCGCAATATCATGTATTTAAATAGCCTGGGATTGCTGAATTCGAATACAGTATTGGCCCACTGCATCCATCTGGACCAGGTTGAAATGAGGGTGCTAGTGGATACCGGCACCAATATCGCTCATTGCCCGGGTTCCAATCTCAAACTTGGCTCGGGCATAGCCAAGATACCTGACTTGTTAGCAATGGGTGCGCGGATTTCACTGGGAGCTGACGGGGCCCCCTGCAACAATAACATGTCGATGTTCATGGAAATGCGCCTGGCCGCCCTGATACAAAAGCCCCTGCATGGTCCGAGCTGCATGCCGGCCAGGCAGGTTTTCGAACTGGCTACCCGAGGCGGGGCCAGGGCTATGGGAATGGAAACTGAAATTGGCAGCCTGGAACCCGGCAAAAAGGCTGACATCGCACTGATTGATTTAAAAGGCTGGCATCACCAACCCCGGGATGCTGCCAGTGTTTACAGCCACCTGGTCTATCAGGCGTCGGCCGGAGATGTTGCCGCCACCATCGTTGACGGCCAAGTGCTCTGGCAGGACGGCCGCTTAACTCATTTGGATGATGAGGACATCCATACTGGAACCGCCAGCTCTGTCCAGCGCCTGTTGAAAAGAACTGGTCTGGCATGAGCCCTCACCCATTTAAGGCAAACCAGCCCCTATTTGTCTATGACATCTGATCGATTCCATAAAAGCGGCTTGGCATGATAATCAATACAGGCAGGAATAACCATCGGCATGTAGAAGATAGCAAACAAGAGATGAATAATGAGGAGGACGGCCTAATGGATTACACTTCCTACGAAACCCTGAAGATCGAAATGGTAGAGCCGGGAATAATGATGGTCACCCTGAACCGGCCCAAGCAGCTTAATTCTCTCAGTCATCAGATGACAAGAGAGCTGACTGATTTATGGGCTAAACTCAAACACGATGTGGAGACCCGCGTGATCCTGCTGAACGGAGCTGGCGAAAAAGGCTTTTGTGGGGGTCTGGATGTCGTGGAAAATCTATATCCCGAGGAATTGACACCCGTAGGCTTCTATGACTTTCAGAGCCGGCTGGGCGAACTGGAACTGGCCATGCGGCAGATTCCCCAGCCTATCATATGCATGGTACACGGAGCGGCAGCTGGTGCTGGTTTCAGTTTCGTACTAGCTTCCGATATCAGGATCATTTCTCCGGATGCCAGATTTTCTGCCTTTTATGTCAATACCGGAGTCGGCGGAGCCGACATGAGCTGCAGCTACTTCCTGCCCCGTATCATCGGCATGGGCCGCGCCTATGAATTCATGCTGACCGGCCGCTTCATGGACGCCAATGAAGCCATGAATCTGGGGCTGGCCTCCAAGTGTGTGGAACGCGACCAGTTGCTGCCGACCGCACTGGAAATGGCGCGTGACATAACCAAAAAGAGTTACCTGGCTATACGGCTTACCAAAGAAGCCATCAACCAGAATATTGACTGCGCCGGTTTGGAGGCAGCCCTTAAGATGGAAGACCGTAACCAGACTATCATGATCCTGCACAATCAGATGACCGGCCGCGGCAAAGCGTTTGCATAAAACGAATCGTCATAAAACTATTCGAGGTATCAAGAAAATACTTCTTGATACCTCTTGCCTTTTCATCATAAGTACTTGTTCCCGTAATTGGCTATATTTAACCCATGTGGCTTATTCTCTCCAGCAATCGAGCCCGGTAATCAATATTAGCGTAGGCGGGATCATTGGGGTGGTCTGCTTTGTCCTGATTGGTACGGGCGGTCGCATTGTCCAGCATGGACTGCCGTTTGTTGGCCCACTCTCCGTCAATACTATTTGCAAATTTATTTAAGGCATTTCTGCCCTCCAGCAGGCCTGTTCGGATATAGGTTATGGCAATCTTATTCTGCTCCAGTATTGCTTTAAAGTTATACTTTTCTTTAATCTTAGCTTTGGTCGATGCTCGCATAGCCGCAATTTCTCCCTGGCTTTTCTTGAGCTCCTCCTTTTCCATGACCGCAAAATCCCCATATACCCGATCCAATATTTGTTCGTAGACTTCTTTGGCCGTCTTGAAGATATTCTCCGGTTTTATTTTCTCGATGATATCTTCACGATATTCGTTGCTCTGATTAGTTTGCCACAGGCTTTTTAGTTTGTTGTCGATATTATCGATCAGGGTGAGCTGTCCAGTATCGCCCGTCATCCAGTTGCCAATGTTGCCTGATAAAGCCCGGTCCTCAAATCCCATGAAGCAATCGATTGCTGTCAGTTTGCCCACCTTTTTCATATACTCGGCATCCTTCAGATAATAAAAGATATCCTTCTGATTATCCTGTGCGTTGCCCCGATTAAGCATATTGTTTCTGGCTCGTTCAGCCAGTTTATCTCCGTCAACCCCCTTGGCGAAGGAACTAACATATATCGGACCGGATGCAAACCCCTCCACTCTATTATTGATGGCTCGTTTGTGTGAAGCCACGGCGGCATTCCACTTGTGGTCCGTACCGACCTTCTTTTCGGCTATGGTATCTCTCATGTTCAATCCCATTTTTTTAAAGCTGCTCAGGTCTGCCTTGGTCTTAATGGCAGTGACAATCTGTTCCCGTTCTTTATCATCCGCCTTGAACATTCTGGCAGAGGCTATACCCATAGTCTCCTGCATATCGGCGATAAGATCATACAGCCCGGCATCTTCCTGGGCCGCATTACCCACCTTTACTACCAGCGGGTCGCCCCCGCCGTCAAAGAAAAAACAAACATGGCGGTCAGGATCGCCAATAGTTGTAACATTGGATGTACTGCCCCAGGGCACCGTTTTGGCAGCCAGAACCTCTTCGGTTTGCCATCTCTGAACAACCGGCTTGCTTGCTCTTTGTATCGGGCGCTGCGCAGAAAGTTCGTTATCACTTGATAATGCGCGGCTGCCCATGGTATCAGCTTCCCTTTCCAGTGACGTATCATCGTTTATATTGAAACCCCTCATTTGCATAGTAGGAGTCACCCGACCCTGCTTCTGCTGAACCACGTGCCAGGCTTCATGGGGGAGGTGTCTTTCCTGTCCCGGGGCTACGTGTATGTCACTGCCCTGGGTATAGGCATAGGCCTGCAGAGTACTGGGGACCGATGAATTGTAATGCACAGTGACATCATCCATAGCGATGCCCGATAAGCCTTCGATCCCCGCTTTGAGGTTATCCGGGAGTCCGGTTTGGTTGGCTTGCCTTTGGACTGGCGCTTCTTCAGATCCTTTGGTTTTTGCATATAGCTGGCGCACGGCCCGGTTCCCGATTAAGCTTTGTAACTGCATAACATCATGGGATGATAAAGTGTTCGTGCCAAGTTGGGCTTTTAGTAATATTGACTCAGGGATTAAAGGGTTTTGTTGAACAGTATTAGATTGCTTGCCTGGCTGAGGCTGTTTAACTGATGATCGCTCAATTTTTTTATGTTCTGACATGGTATCATCTAACCCCTTTCGCATTTCTCACCCTGCTATGTATAGCGATAATGATTCTTGGTTCTGGGAATAAAATCTTTCACCTTAATAATATCACTCCCGAACATATTTCAGGACAATAAAGTACATTTTGTATTTCGAAAAAGTGGTTTCTCTGCACATTTAACATCAGGCATCCTCAAATGGTGAAGCTGATTTTATCCAGCGCTGAAAGCTGGAATTCCTCGTTTGCCCATAGAAAAACTCCCCTCTTAGTACTCCTGATTTCTTGTTATTTCAGGTGTCTACTCAAAGGGGAGCTTATCAAATAAGACAGCCTCGGATTAATACTACTAAGCACATATATATTTAGTATTTAAGATGGCCGCGTTCTCACAGCAATGACACCTAAGCCATCGCCTCCCGTTTGTCAGGGTTTACCCCAGCATGAGTTTTTCCAGGTCCAGGGGTTGAATGTGCTGTCCGTCCTTAAATGCACGCATATTGCCGCCGGAGATTTCGTCGATCAGGATGATTTCCTGGTTGTCTCCTACGCGGCCAAATTCGAATTTGATATCGTACAACTCTATACCCTTCTTGCCCAGTTCCGCCTTGATTACCGCGCCTATCTGCCGAGTAAGCTTCTTCAACACCTGGTATTCGTCTTTCGAGAGAATACCGAGCATTTCCAGTGCGTCATCAGTGATCGGCGGATCACCGCGATCATCATCCTTTAATGTTACTTCAACAAAGGCATCCAGCGCCTGTCCCTCTTGAACATAATCACCATAGCGGCGCAGGAAGCTGCCTACGGCGCGATAACGGCAGATAACCTCCAAACCCTTGCCAAACAGAACAGCTGGTTTGACAGTCATAGTAGCCGCTTCAATATCGGCATCGACGTAATGGGTCGGGATGCCCTGCTCTTTTAATGCCTCAAAAAAGAATTTGGTCAGGCGCAATCCGGCTCGGCCAGCTCCTTCAATCGTCAGTCCCACCGTATTGGAACCAGGATCAAAGACCCCGTTCTCTCCCGTGGCATCATCTTTGAACTGCAGCAAATAATTGCCGTTTTCAAGTTGATATACGTTCTTGGTTTTACCCGTATAAACTAATCTCATGATCACTTTCCTCTCATAAATAACTGCTAAAATTATACCTGTATGATTTTTTAGAAGCAACAGGGTAAGCGGATGCTGCAGCCCTCTTGGTGACAGTTCATTATACGCAATTTTACCATAGCAGCTATTTATGACAAGAGAACCGTCCCCTTGTCACAATATGAAACGTTAGATTTGTCCATTTTCATTATCCATCCGTTTCTATTTCCATACTAGCGATAGCTGTCGATAAAGATAGCCCGTCCGTCGCATTTAACGGTAACAGCTCCCTTTTGATCGGTCCGGTAGATCTTAACCTTTCGTCGTTCAAGTTCCTCCAATACCTCCGGGTTCGGATGGCCGAACCGGTTGTTGGCTCCCACTGATATCACCGCCCAGTTAGGCCTGGTTTTATCATAAAAGCCTGGCAGCAGCGAACCTTTGCTGCCATGATGAGGAATCTTGACCAGCGTCACCGGGTTCAAACCTGCCTCTGATAAGCGTTGCAGTCCTTCCTTTTGCAGATCTCCGGTCAATAATGTACTAAATATGCCATACTTGATTTCCAGCACCAACGACTGGCCGTTGGTCCCAACGACATTGGCTTCTGCTTCCGGATAAAGTACCTTGACTTCCAACCCCTTTTCGATATTAAGGTTCTCACCAGCCGCCAATTTATAAAGGGGTATCTCTTTCTCGGTCAGGATTTTTTTAACCTGGTCGTATTGCTCGGCTTCTCCCAAACACTTGGGAATAGCCATCTGTCTAACCCCAAATTCATGCAGGACCGCCTCTAATCCCTGCAAATGGTCAGTGTCAGGATGGGTATTAATCATCAGCCACATTTCTCTTATACCGCGATTATGCAGATAGGGCAGCAGCTTGCGCTGAGCGACATCGGTAAATTCGCTGCCTCCTCCATCAATCAGAATAAATTTACCCTGTGGTGTTTTTAACAATATGCTGTCCCCTTGTCCCACATCCACAAAGGTAATTTCCATGGTTCCCCGGTTATAAAGACTTGCTGGCAAAAAAACTACTACCAGCAGCAGACCCATGAGTAGAATCCCGCTGATCAGCCAGCCGCGCGCCTTCTTGCGGACCAGAGCATATATTACCAGCAGCAATCCCAGATAGTAAATGAGGATGATCTGCCAGGCAGGTGCAGCCACCCAGAAGAATGCTCCCGGCAGGTTTACCAGCCAGGTATTAATGCTTCGTATCACTTCGATCAATAGGCCGGCTGGATTAAGAAAGAGAGCGGCCAGCATAGGGAGCCATCCAGATAGGATCAGGGCGAAAAAACCCAGGACCACTACTATCCCGGAGAGATAACCCAACAGTATGTTGCTAATAATAGAGACCGGACTGAAGAGGTTAAAATGGTAAATTAGCAAAGGAAACATCGGCAATTGCGCACAGATTGGAATCAAAACCAGATCCCACCACCAGGATCTGTAAGCCAATTGAGCTTTAAGCAGGGGAAAAAGATAAACGATCCCCCAGGTGGCCAGGAAGGTAAACTGAAATGACATCTGCAGCGGTGCACTGGGGTTGAGGCACACAATTATCAGACCAGCCAGACCCAGACTGTTTAACATGCCGTTTTCTCGTCCGCTGTAATAGGCTATGAGCCCCATCGCTCCCATAATGGAAGAA
>Ga0209723_1001740_pt1 | contig 32277 bp, 31 predicted proteins | sample BiotimSIPDNA_2_FD_185750 | JGI IMG/M metagenome (GOLD analysis project Ga0209723, IMG submission 185750) | Anaerobic biogas reactor microbial communites from Washington, USA - Biogas_R2 time_0 SIP DNA (SPAdes) (version 2) | ecosystem: Engineered > Bioreactor > Anaerobic > Unclassified | place... | reverse complement strand
GGGAGGGGCACCCAAAGAAATGCCAGCCCCACCACGCCTAGGGCCAGGACAACCAGGAGGCCCTTAAGGGATTCATTCATAAACAAATTTTTGAGTTCATATGATATATAAGGTTAGAGGCTGAAATAGAGAATGGGAGTAGTGTTAGATGGAGAATGAGAATATGGAAAACAGAAAAATCACCCTATCATCCCGGGTAGAGGTGGCACAGGAAGTGGTTAGCTGTGACCTGGCTGGCGAGGCCGCCATCCTCAACATGAAAGACGGAGTTTACTATGGACTGGACCCGGTGGGTGCCAGTATCTGGAACCGGATCCAGAAACCAGCCCTACTGGTGGATGTGCGTGACCAGATACTCCATGAGTACGATGTGGGGGAGGAGGAATGCCAGTCTGACCTCCTGGAGCTGGTGGAGCAGCTGGTGGAGAAGGGACTGGTGGAAGTACTGGATTGAACTGGCATGCACCTACTCCTAGTCCGCCAATTTCTTGGATTGACCTAGGTGTACTTAGATTTATATGTAACATTGTATAATAATTAAAGGTATGAATTTAATACATGCTGAGTTGTGTATTAAGGATGGAAAGAACGTTATTTACTACAATAAAGATCTTTCCCAGTGTTACAAAAATTTGAAGCAAAATTTCACATGCGTGTACCTGGATGAACCAGTACCAGTAAAATCAAGGCTGATAAATGCCATCTTAGCCATATCCAAGGACCAAACCCCAGCACTGAGTCGTTTTACCATAATCGAGCTCATAAAGATCCTGGTAACCGAGTTAGAAAACCGTAGATTAATAATTTTTTTCAACCACTTCGACAGGCTCACCCCCAGATCAGCCCACGTCTACCAGCAACTGAACAGCTACAAAAACATCATATTCGTCTGCAACTTCAACCAAGACATCACCCCGGATCTCTACCCATTTTTTAAGACATTCGAACTAATGAACAAGGAAGAATACCGCCTAGCCAGTGGTGAAAACGAAATAAACATCACATATGCAGCATACGCCCTGATCAGCGGGACCTGTTTTTTCATATACCTCAAAGCCGCCTCCTACATGCTAATAGCAACGATGCTCATTGGGGGTGTCTGGTTTGCACTCATCATCTACCGGACACTGATCTACGCTGGGGGCAGGATATGAGAAGCTACACCCACATCGCAGCCGCCATACTCTTCTACATGATCTTAGCATTCCTCCTAGAACTAGGCCACTTTCTCCTGGGCCTCATACTCGCAGCTTGGATATCGGTGTTCCCGGATCTGGTGGACCGCTTAACTGGCAAACACCGGGGAATTGGACACTCACTACTATGGTTCATCCCATTCTCTTCACTCTTCATTTTCAACGTGGACATAGGAGCCGCCATCCTGGTCGGATTTCTCTCCCACCTCTTCATGGACACCTTCACAGTCCACGGCTGCCCAGCACTCTACCCCATCCTAGAAACGAACTTCGTGTGCCTGGCAAAGAAGAGAAGGATAAAAACCGGTACCAAAATGGATAAAGCGGTGTTCGTGTTTTTAATATTCCTGATAGTCCCCGCAGCCCTCTTTGCCACTGGCAACCATGCCCTGATCATTGGAGATGAAGAAAACAGCACTGCCTTTGCAACCAGGACCAGCCCCACCACTAGCAGCCCTTACACCATAAAAAACGATGTCACCCTGAACTTCCGCCTGGATGAGGCCACCAACAAGAACGTGACCGTGGAGAGGATCAACGAAAATATGACCACCATCCTAGTAAAGGACATGGACCCCGGTGGCTGAAGACCAGGAACCATGAGCCCGAAATAGTACATGGCCAACTAAGTTGCCAAGTTACACCTGATGGCGTCGAAGGCTTTACACGTAAGATAAACCACTGATCTAACACAGATAGGTACAGAGATCAACGGATACCATCATAGCATGGTAAGTGAAAGGGTTTTATCAATGGGCATCATCAACAGCTTCATCACCCTGGACAAGGAGGATAAGTACCTGATAATAAAAACCTTAATCCTAGGGTACCGCATCCGCTTCATGACCTGGATCTACTCCTTTCCCAAGTTGCAGGAGAAGATAAATAAGATGGGGGATAAGAAAGGCCCGGAGCTGGGTGTTTATAGGATAATATGGGCAGTGCAGGCCACCAGCCCCTACATACTAAGATCCACCTGCCTAACCAAGGCCTTCACAGCCCAGGTACTCCTATCCCGGAATGACTGTCCATCCACTCTGCGGATCGGGGTGAAGAAGGAATCAGACTTCGAGGCCCACGCCTGGCTGGAGATGGATGGAGTGGTGGTGCTGGGAAAATCAGAACATGAATTTGTGCATCTTACTGATTTATAATAGAAAAAAGAATAAAAAAGGTAAAAATTTCCTATTTTACCTTTAACGTTATCTGGGATATGTTGTTCTCGCTCACGGGATCATACTCGTTTTCGGCAGTTTTTAACGCCTGATTAGTGAAGGTTCCCTTTTTCGTGGCCTTTACAGTGAAGATTAAGGTGACGGTTTCATTCACACTCATGTTTCCAATATCCCATACTCCGGTTTGAGTGTTGTAGGTTCCTTTATTGGTGATCGCTGATACCAGAGTGAGCCCGGCTGGGATCTGGTCGGTGATTTGCACTCCCGTAGCATTTTCTGGACCATTGTTAACCACTGTAACGGTAATGGTGACGTAATCCCCTTTTTTAGGGTTGTAGTTACTGGCAGTTTGAGTCACGGCGATATCAGGGTCTACCTGGGCATTTATGGTGTTACCGTTACTGTCAAACCAGATGGCAATATCTGTAATCAGGTTAAGATCTTGAGTTCCGTCCCAGAACTTTTTGGTTGGATTGGATCCGGTTCCACTGTTTATCATTGAGTAGGATGGGTAAGTAACTGTGTTGTCGTTGTCGTTTTTCCATTGCATGTCACCGTAGATGAAGGCGAAGTAACCATCTTTTCTAATTATAACCTGGAAGGTGTTATAAAGCGTGGTTTTAGTATAACCAGGCACCTTATCCCAGGTGATGGTAACTTTGTCAGAGTCAGCGTCGTAGTAGACACTGCCAGCGTTGGTCAGACTTATATCTGCCCAGAACGGTGCTGCATAGGGTATGTTGGATGGTAAACTGGTGTAATAAGGTGGTGATCCGGTGATGGGCGTACCGAATGATACCAGTCCATTTACGTTGATGTAGATGGTGTTGTAGGTTTTACCATAGAAGGTAACGGTGAAGGGTAAGGTTATGATGTTACTGGTACCATCGTCCAGGTTTACTGTGCCAGTAGGTGTGGCCTGGTTGGTGAAGTTGGTCACCCTATTGGAGATGGTGTAACTAATGGATTGTAAATCGTTGGTGAGCACAGGGTCATAGGTGTCTTGAGCTGTTTTTCTGGCCAAGTTGGTTATAGTTCCTGCACGCGTGGCTATGGCGGTGATAGTCAGGGTATATGTTTTATCTTTTTTAATATTTCCAATATCCCACACACCTGTACTGGGATTGTAGGTTCCAGTACTGGCTGTATGTGATAAATAGGTTAAACCAGGTGGTAGAAGATCAGTAACGTATACTTTTTTGGCCTCTTTGGGGCCACTGTTTCGGGCGGTAATGGTGATGGTGACTGGGTCCCCGATGTTTAGGCTGGTTTTACTTGCGGTTTGCGTTACTACGACATCAGCACCGTCACCACCAGGGGTGGCCACTGTTAAGGTGACGCTACTGTTATCGTTGCTGGGTTTCCAGTCGTACTCAGTTTCGCCTGTTTTGTTAGCCCAGTTCACGATAGAGCCCGCGCCCATGACCTTGCATGTAAGGGCTAAAGTGCTGCTCTGTCCACTGGTTAAGGTTCCCACATTCCAGATACCAGACATATAATCGTAGGTGCCCTTGGATATGATCTGGCTCTGGTATAAAAGGTCCAGGGGTAACAGGCTGGTTATTTGTACGTTATGAGCAGTATCAGGTCCGTTGTTTTTAACGGTAATTGTTAAAACAACGTTTTTATTCCAGGTTGGAGTGGTAGTGCTGGCGGTCTGGGTGGTCTGAATATCCGCAGCTGCGGGCACGTTCAGATTAACGGTTTTACTTTCATGGGTTTGACCGGTGGGCTCGTTCTGATTCTGAGCAGAAGTAAATGCCGTGTTGGCTAAAGCTCCAGTGGCAGTCACATTGGCGGTTATGGTTAAAGTAACCTGTTGTCCACTGGTCAGGGTTCCAATGTTCCATATACCAGTTCCGGAGGTGTAGGTAGTCCCTGCTGCTGGTGAGCTGGACATGTAGGTAAGTCCAGCAGGTAAGAGATCTGTAATCTGTAAACCGGATATACTGTCTGGTCCGTTATTTTTAGCAGTAATTGTGAATGTAACCGGAGTATAATAATTAGGCGTGGTTGAACTTGCCGTATTGGTGATGGCTACGTGTGCTGCGGGGTTGATGGTTACGGGGGTGGTGGTGGTGGCGTGGGTTTGTCCGGTGGGTTCGTTTTGGTCTTGGCTGGTGGTGGTGGCGGTGTTACTGCCGGTGACTGTTGTGGTTAGTGGTGTGGTGGCTTTGGTGGTTAGGGTTAGGGTGGCGGTTGCTCCGTTGGCCAGTGTGGGTATGGTCCACACACCGGTTGCAGAGTCGTAAGTTCCGGTTAGGGTGCTGTAAGATTGATAGGTTAAACGATTGAGGGTGTTGGTTATTTTTAGGTTGGTAACCGTATCCGGGCCTTGGTTGGTGGCGGTTACAGTGAAAGTAGTAGAATCACCGTTATTGATGGTGGTGGGATTAGCGGTTTGGGTGATGGCTACGTGTGAAGAGGCTGACACATTGGTCATAGCCCAGGATAGGTCGTTGTTAGGGTTGGGATCAACGTATTGTCCGTTATTAATAACAGCGGCTGTAGTGTTAAAGTTAGCATTGGAGCCGGTCACTTTTGTATCATAATTTAGATATGCAAAATTACCTTTAGCCAGAGTTCCAACATTCCATATTCCAGTAGAGGGGTCAAATGATGGATCATTATGTATCCAGCTTCCTCCAGGGAATCTAACATACCATTCTATAATAGTCAATCCTTGAGGAATGGTATTTTTAACTTGGACAGACACAGTGTCTGGACCGTTGTTGGTTGCCTTTACAAGGTAATATGAGATGTCATTATAATTGTACTGGGCATCTTTAGCCCAGGTATAAGTTGTCACGTTCTCAACCCAATTGTCTACTTTAATATCTGCAGGGTCTGTAGCCCCATTTAGAGTTGATGTAGAATTGGTATCTGCTGCTGAAACAGCACCTAAAATAGTGAATATTGAAAATAACATCAATAATATTATTATAGATTTTTTAATCATTTTTTTGGCCTCTTATAGTTGTTTATCAGAATTCATTTTTATTTATAAATAATATGGTTCATACCATATAAATATTGTTGTCCACCAACAATTTTGTCTCATCAGGATTGAAAACATATAAAAATCACCTTTAACATTGCACTAAGAATTTAATTATTCAAGTCTACAAAGTTTAAATTATGAGTGGCATTACGGGTATTTTTCATCGGGATGGTAAACCAGTTAAACGTAGCCAAATCCAGGAAATGATTAAGAGTATCAGTCACCGGGGACCAGATGGTTCAGATATATATAAAGATGGTGAAGTAGCCCTCGCCCACCAAATGTTACATACAACTCCTGAATCAATCAAGGAAAAACAGCCATTTAAAGATCTTGATGAGAAACTGGTAATTACTGCTGATGCCCGAATTGATAACAGAGAGGATCTATTAAGGATTTTAAGAATAAAAAACAGCAATATCTCTGATAGTGAACTACTCCTTAAGTCATATCTAGAATGGGGTGAAGAATGTCCTAAAAAACTTATAGGCGATTTTTCATTTGCAATATGGGACCAAAGTGACCATAAACTATTCTGTGCCAGGGATCACATAGGTGTGAAGCCCTTCTATTACTTTTTATCTGATGAACTCTTCTTTTTTGCATCTGAAATCAAAGCTCTGTTTACGGATTCTCAAGTCCCTCGTATTGTTAACAAAATGCAGATTGCAAATTATCTAATTTTATATTATCTTGATCGTGAGATCACTTCTTATGAAAATATCCTGCGTTTGCCGGCGGCCCATTCACTGGTTATAACACCTGAAAAAATCCGATTGAAACAATATTGGGCTCTTGATTCCTCCAGCAGGATTTGCCTGGATTCAGATCAGAATTATTTAAATGAATTTCGGAATATATTTACCGAAGCGGTACGTTGTCGATTGAGAAGTGCTTATCCAATGGGATCTATGTTGAGTGGGGGGTTAGATTCTTCTTCTATAACAGGAATCGCCCAGAAAATCTTAAAAAATGAGGGAAAAAAACTCAGCACTTTTTCAGCAATTTTTGATAGTGTTCCAGAGTCAAATGAACGTTATTATATCGAAAAAATACTTTCAACTGATAATTTTGATTCTCATTTTGTAAATGCTGACCAAATCAGCCCCTTAGATCCGGTTGATGAGTTTTATTATTATGGTGACCAGTTTCTATTTATGCCTAACCATTTTATTTTCTGGAATTTACTTCAACAGGCGAACCAGAATGGGGTACGAGTACTTCTCGATGGTTTAGAAGGGGATGCTACGGTCTCTTATGGTGATGGACTGGTGACAAATCTTTTTTGGAAGTGGCAATGGAAAAAATTCATAAAAGAAATTAATAATTTCTCTAAAAAGGAGGGTAGTAGTTTTTCACGCACTTTATTCTATGTATTGTTGAACTCAACTCCAAAAACAATTAAGAGATTTTCTTGGAATTTTAGAGAACTTAGGAAAAGTTATGGTTCAAAAATGCGCATAATAGAATCTAACTTTTCTAAAGAAACGTATATGAAAGATAAGGTCACTGAACTTTACGATAAAGCTCTTTTAGACAGTCCGCATAACATGCACTTTAGGGACTTAACATCCGGATTTTACCAGTATATAATGGAATTTGTTGATTGGGCAGCAGCTAGATTTTCTATAGAACCGAGGCATCCCTTTTTTGATATAAGGTTAATCGAATACTGCTTTGCGATACCAACTGAGCAAAAAAGATTTGAAGGATGGGACAGGGGTATATTAAGACGTTCCATGACTGGTGTTCTTCCTATCGAAATCCAGTGGCGGAAAAAAAAGGCTGATCTTTCTTATAATTTCAACAAAAGTCTCTTACAGCACGATAAAGAAGTCTTAGACAAAATAATTCTTGAAAATACAGAAATAATCAGTGAATTTGTTGATATAAAAAAAATTCAAAAAATCTATTCTGAATATAAAGAGGGTGATTATAAGGATCACATCCATATCTGGGATACTGTCACCTTGGCTTTATGGCTGAAGAAGATTGGTTACTAACTTTTGAGGTTTAATTAACGATTAATATTTAAAGGAGAGTAAACTACCTTGAAATATACAACTTAACATAATAGATGATATTATGAAGGAATTGTTAACCCAAAATTCTAAAAGGCCTTACCAAACTCCCGAATTGAAAGTTCATGGTACAATAAAAGAAATAACTAAGGATAAAACTCCACTAGGGACTGATCTACAAGGGGGAGCAGGACCTTCGGTGGTTAACCATTAAACATTTTTTTAGATTTTAATGTTTAACTATACAGCCTATGGGCTGAACATATCTTCTGAATTTTACATATCACCTCCTTCAAATGTAAATAGAGATCCTGATGTGTTAATATTAAAAAAAAAAATTAATTTTCCTAATGACGTGAATGAAGGGGCTAATTTTGATTTTTTAACTAATAAAAAAGGCATCTATTTATTCTGGAAAGATATAGGCAATTTTCTAGTTAGGAATGGTTCAGAGATCCTGGTTGACCCGGTAAGTACCTTGGATCCACATTTTTTATCCGAATATATTCGTGGATTGCCAATGGGATTGATTCTTAATCAGAGAGGCTATTTTGTTTTACATGCAAGTGCTGTAAATGTTAATGGAATTGCAGTGGCTTTTATGGGATATTCTGGGGCCGGTAAATCTACTACGGCCACCGCATTTTACAAAAATGGACGATCCATAGTTACTGATGATATTCTTGCCGTGAGTTTAAGTGGAAATACTCCTAAAGTGCATCCTGGTTTCCCATACATTAAATTGTCCAATATTGCCGACAAATTTTTTGGGGAAGAAGAGGGTTTTAAATCTGTGGAAGAAGATCAAAGATACAGGATCATCCCGGACTTTAATTCAAATCCACTTCCTTTAGCTAAGATTTACGCTTTAAAATGGGGAAAATCATTAAGAATTATCAAATTAAATGTTCAGGATGCTTTAATACAATTGTTAAAACATTCTTATGGTACTTACTATTTTGCTGAGTCGAATAAAGGAAAAAATCTAAAACAATGTGCCAATGTAGTGGACCAAGTTCCTATAAACTGTTTGATAATGGAAAAGTCCTTAGAAAGGCTTCCTCGAATTGTAAAAATGATAGAAGATGATTTATATAGGAATCGTTGAGAAATAAAGTCTTTTGTCTTTTTATATCAATTGTACAATAAGAATGTAAATAAAATGAAAAAAATAGTTGATGTAGGAGGTTTGAAAATCCCTGTTATCAGAGAAGGCATTTTTGTAAGATATATAACAAACCTTTACCATCTAATGCCCCAAAAGCTGGCCTTAAACATAGGTTTAATGGTATTAATAAGCTTGACTGAAGGGATTAGCTTAATTTTATTGATTCCATTACTGCAACTGGTGGGGGTAGGAATGGGACAAGGATCACTCTACCAAATAGAGATACTTATTAATAAATTCTTTACTTCAATGGGATTGCAACCATCACTCATTGCCGTACTGGCCCTATATATGGGAGTAGTAACCGTTATTGCACTACTGCGCAGATGGCAGATGATCATGAGTTATGAAATAGATTATCACTTCGCAGCCCATCTCCGTAAGCGATTATACGAAGCTATAATTAATTCTAACTGGTTATTTTTCTCTAAAAATAAAGCATCCGATTTTGCTCATGCCTTAACATATGAAATCGAACGAATAGGTACTGGGACCAGCCAATTCTTAACTCTACTAACTAGCATTATGCTATTATTGGTCTTTGTTGTTTTAGCCCTGAAATTGGCCGGCCTAGTCATGGGATTGATCATTATCGCCGGACTAATCCTTATCATATTCCTTAGGAAGAAGGTTTATTCTTCGCAGGAAAGTGGAGAAAAAGTCACAGCCACTTCCAGGAACATTTATTCCTCCATAATACAGCATCTGGATGGTATGAAGACCATAAAAACTTTTAACATGGAGAAAGACAACGTTAATATATTTTCCAATCAGACTGACCAAGTGGTGCACAGCTATCTACAAACCATTCGCAGTTATGCCGATGTAAGGTTCCTATTCGATGTAGGGACAGTGTTCATACTGGCCTTAATAGTGATTTTTTTAATTCAAATTATCCACATTTCCACTGCTGCTTTACTGGTGTTGATATATTTGTTTATAAGAATGGTCCCCCAATTTTCTATCATCCAAACCAGCTATCAATACGTCCTGAACATGTTACCGGCATTTAATAATGTGATAGATCTAGAAAAAAGGTGCCAGGAGAATATGGAACTACTAAATTATGAAGATGATGGGCAAAAGTTAAGAAAAGGTGTTTCACTCGATAATGTTTCGTTTTCTTATCAAAAAGACCATTATGCGGTTAAAGATGTGGACATAACCATAATTGCTGGCCAAACCACGGCCATCGCCGGCCCCTCTGGGGCTGGAAAAAGTACCCTTGCAGACCTAGTGATGGGACTTATCCAACCAGAAAGTGGAGCAGTAAATGTAGATGGACTCCCTACTTCATTAAACTGGAGAAATCAGATTGGCTACGTAGCCCAGGATACATTCTTATTCAACGAGAGTATAAGATTTAACCTGCTCGTAGCCCAGCCCGATGCTGATGAAAACGAATTAAGAGAAGTATTAGAAATGGTTGCGGCTTATGAATTCGTTTCCAAACTCCCTAAGGGTCTGGACACCATAATAGGAGATCGTGGGGCACGTCTATCAGGCGGTGAGAGACAAAGGTTGGCATTAGCTAGGGCCATTCTAAGAAAACCTAAACTTCTCATATTGGATGAGGCCACCAGCAATCTAGACTCAGAGAATGAACAGCGGATTATGAGGGCTATTGATAAACTACATGGAGAGATAACCATCTTGGTCATTGCCCATAGACTCTCCACCATAAAAAACGCCGATTACATATATTTACTGAGTGAAGGGCGGGTAATTGAATCCGGAACTTGGGATGAGCTATTACAAAATGAGGAGGGATGGTTCTGGGATATCTGTGATGCGCAGGGTGTTGAACATTAGTTACCGTACTGTGCCTTGGCATTTGTTACTTCAACATTATAATTCACAATTTTATTTTCAGGATCTCCGATTCTGAGGAAGAAATAGGTGTTACCATTTGATGGAAGGTTATTCGTTTCTAAGTAGGGGGTGTCGTTAACACCAAAAATATTTCCCTGGGCATCGTAAAAGGTGGTTTTCACCTTCACATCCAGAGCATCATATGGATTTTTATTGATTAAATATCCCTCAACATAGTAATATTGAGTCCCTTCCAATTCATGGTGGTCTGCTGTGGTATTATCTGAAACTTCAATCAAGGTTAAGTTAATTTTCTTCTCACCCCAGGTCTGGTTGGCAGTTTTTGTTTCACAGCCAGAGGTGAAGACAGTTAAGGTGATGAGTAAAAGGATGAGCGGAATAATGGATTTATTCATGTGATACACCAAATTAATTATAAACTTTCGGTCCAATTCATATAAAAGTGTTCTTGTCGGTGATGATACTGAATCTAAGAAAAGAGGAAGAACTTCTACTTTGCTGTAGTAACGCTAAGATCAAGCCCGATATTGATGATAAAATCACATCTTTACTGAGTGAAGACTTAGATTGGAAATATCTAATTAAGATGGCTTCTTATCATCGGTTTAAACCCATTTTATATTGGCATATTAATAGAACAAGATCCCAAAATGTTCCTGAAGATATTAGAATTGCTTTAAAAGATTATTATGAATATAATCTTCAGAAAAATCTTCTAATGTGGGGAGAACTTTTAAATATATCAAAGAAATGTGATGAAAATGGATTAAAAATAATACCTTATAAGGGCTCAATTTTAGCCTTAATGGCTTATGATAATCTATCTCTGCGTGAATTTGATGATATAGACTTATATGTATCTTATGAAGATATTCCGAAGGTTAAAAAAATTCTTATATCATCAGGATATGAACTTTCAACCCAACTAACAAATTCTCAGGAGAAAGTTTATAATAAATTTCAACGTGAATTAACACTCATAAACAAATTCAATAATATTTTAGTTGAATTAAAATGGAAGTTTCCCGTGCCATCTTTTTCCTTTCAGGAAGATCCTAATATTATTTTAAGTTCAGGCTCCCAAAAAATTGAGTTGAATCATGCAAAAATTGAAACTTTAACTCCAGAATATTTGCTTATATTATTGTCATTGCATAATGCCGGCCACTATTGGCCTTATCTATCATGGATCTGCGATATTTCAGAGCTTTTAAAGTCTCAAAAATTCTTTGATTGGCCCCTGGCATTAGATACGGCATCTAGAATAGGGGCTTGCAGAATTTTAAACATAAATCTACTATTATCATATGATTTGTTTGAAACGAAAATTCCTGTGAATGTTTTATCACAATTAAAACAGGATGATGTTGCGAAAGTTGTTTCGGAAAAGATTAAAAATAATCTATTTTCTAATAAAGGACAACTAAATTTAAACGAGAAAATCATTCTTCGATTAAAAATTAGAGAGAATAAAATAAACAAAACTAAAGATTTTTTTAAGTTAATATTTAATCCAACAACTGAAGTAATTACTTCTACACAATTGCATTATTATTTATACCCAGCATATTTTTTTCTCCGGTTAATACAGATTATAAAAAACATTTTTAAAGAACATCTATTATCAAAAAGTAACTTTATCAACAATAAAGAACATTGACAATTAAAAATAAGGAATGAATCCCTTGAAGGAAACGAGTGTTGTAATAGTCGCATATAATCACATCGATTATATAGAAAAGTGTTTAAAATCACTATTCTATGTCGAATTAGAAATAATTGTGGTGGACAATAACTCCAACGACGGAACACCAGAATTTATAGAAAAAAACTTTCCAAATGTTAAATTGATAAGGAACTCAGTTAATCTGGGCTATGGGGCAGGGAATAATTTGGGTGTGAATAATTCTAGCCGAAATTATATAGTCATCTTAAACCCAGACACTAAATTAGAGCCTTATTCAATTAATAATTTGTTAAAACCAATAAAAAATAATAAAAACCTGGTTACAATACCCAAAGTCTTATTATACGATGGTGAACGAATAAATACTTGTGGAAACAAACTACATTATACAGGCATGGCTTTCACCAGGGGTGAGGGAGAAAAACCTGAAAATAGAAATGAATCGCGGATTGTAAATGGATTATCAGGAGTTTGTTTTGCCATATCTAAAAATAACTATCATAAATTAGGTGGATTTGATGAAAATATCTTCCTTTATATGGAAGATTCAGAAATTTCTTGGAAAATAAACGCCCTAGGCTTAAAAATAATGTATGTACCTGAATCGATAGTTTATCATGACTATGACTTTAAAGTTTCTGCTGAGAAATTATATCATGTTGAAAAAGGTCGTTACATTATCTTGCGAAAATATCTCTCCAGGAAAGAATATTTTATATTGTTACCTTCATTAATCACAACAGAAATTTTAACGTGGGGATATGCTTTTCTTAATGGTCCAAAAGGAGCATTATTTAAATTAAAAGCCATACATGATAGTTCTAATGTAAACTTTGAGAAAATAGAATGTAATAGAAAATTGTTACTCCAACAGATGAATACAAATATACCTCCACTTGATTTCAAGTTTAACAATCTTTTCATGGTTTTTAGGAAATTAGCTAACTTAATCTATAGAACTAATCGTAAGTTGTTAAAAATATAGTTCCATTTAAATAATCAACAACGTGTTAATATGAAAATAATAGACTTATCTCCTTACTGGGTATGTCCCCCTAATGGTGGGGGGCCCATTAGAATTTATAATTTAAATAAAGAGATATCGAAAGAATTTGAAGTTGTACAAGTTTCATTTAGAGCTAGAATGACTTCTGAAAAAAATTTAAGGGGAAATACTCTCAAAATTAATGATAATTATTCTGAATACCAATTTTTTAATATTCCAGTCATGTTAAGTTCATACATATTGTACAAACTTAACTTGCCTTATGATATTTTCCAGTCATCCATTTTAAATAAATTTAAATATTCAAATGAAAAAGAATTTGATGCTGATATTGTTCAAATAGAACATCCTTGGCTCTTCGATTTTGCTTATAAGCAATTTAATGAGAAACCAATAATTTTTACGGCCCACAATGTCGAATATGTTCTTATAGAAGATTTAATTCAAAAAAAAGCTCCTTTTTTTAAAAATATCTTACCTAAAGTCAAAGAATTAGAAAAAAGAGCTCTCGAAAAAAGTGATCTAATATTTACAGTATCTTATGATGATCTGAAAATTTTTAATAAATCATTTAAAATTGAAAAAGAGAAAATGCGAGTGATTCCTAATGGAGTAGATTGTTCTAAATATGAAATAACTACTCAAAATGAGAGAAATAACTTTAAAAGAAAGTTAGGATTACCTTTAAAGAAGATTGTTTTATTTATAGGAAGTGATCACTATCCTAATAAAGAAGCTATAACCTTCATTAAGAAATTCTCTGAAGTTAATAAAGACATTGCATTTTTAATAGTTGGAGCAGCTGGAAGAAATATGGAAAATACCAGAAATGTATTTTTTACAGGCTATGTTGATAATTTAAAGCAGTATATTAAAGCTTCTGACATTGCAATAAACCCCTTAGTTTCAGGAAGTGGAACTAATCTTAAAATGCTTGAATATTTAGCTGCTGGTCTTCCTACTATAACTACACAAATAGGTAATCGAGGATTAGATTTAAGAGATAAAAAAGAAGTTATTGTTAGTGATTTGGACAGATTTCCTGAATGTATAAACCAAGTTGTTGGTGATCAAGAACAATATCAAAAACTAAGTATAAATGGGCGAGAAAGAGTTGAAGAAAAATATGATTGGAAAGTTATTGCTAGAGAAGCAATGGACTGTTATTGGGAATTCTTTTAATAAAGGGGTTAGTTGAATTGAAAATTTTTATCATAGGGGAAGTAATTGGTAATCGCGATGAGGGTATGAAGAACACTTCCTACAGCATTTATACAGAGCTAAAAAAAATTGGTTATGATGTTTCTGCTTTAAGTCCAAAAAAATTTTTCTATCCCTCATTTTGGAGAGAAATTAAAAAATTCAATCCAGAAATTGTGCATTATATTGCAGGTCCGAGTATTATAAGTTTCATAATCTTAAAATTCCTAAAAATTTATTGTCGGAATGTAAAAACTCTTATGTCTGTGATTCATCCGAAATACTTGCTTTCAAAACGAATAATTTCAATTTTAAGTCCAGATCTAATGTTAATTCAAACATATGATATGGAAGAATTATGCAAAGATATAAAATGTGATTTTACTTTTCTACCAAATGGAGTAGATACCAAAAAGTTTCAACCAGTTAATCATGATCTTAAAAAAAGATTAAGGGAAAAATTTAACGTCGCTCATGATAAATTCGTGGTTTTACATGTAGGAAATATAAGAAAGGGCCGTAATCTATCTGTTTTCAAGAAAATTAATCATGAGGATGTAGAAGTTATAATAGTAAGCAGTGGCACCATATCCAAAGATGAAACTCATTACCAGGAGTTAAACCAGTATGGATTTAGAATAATAGATGAATATATTCCAAACATAGATGAAATGTACAATTTAGCAGATTGTTACGTTTTTCCAACATTTAAACGTCATAATTGTATTGAAATGCCTCTGTCTGTTATGGAAGCGATGTCATGCAATATACCTGTTATATCAACAAAATTTGGAGCACTTCCAAGAGTTTTTGAGGAAGGAGATGGTTTAATATTTGCAAATAATGAAGATGAAATAATTAATGGGATAACTAAACTAAAATTAAGGATTGAAGAAATACATGTCCGGGATAAAATTTTAGCATATTCCTGGTTTGAAGTTGTAAAGGAGTTAACTGGAATATATTTACACATTTTAGATAGAAATGAATAAAGGAAAATTAATTTGCTTTATGGGTGTAGATGGCTCTGGAAAAACAACACTATCAAATCTATTCATTCATAAAATGCAAGAAAATGAAATTGAATTTAACTATATCTGGTGTAAATTTGGTTCCTATAATCAATTATTAAGGAATTTACTCACAAAAATGTCTTTTTTAATTATAAAAAAAAATAGAAAAACCTCTGATTTCCCGGGTAAAAAAGAAATAAAACAGAATGGATTTTCTAGAGTTTATTTGTATTTTATTCTAATTCTACACTATCTTGACATATTAGTTAAAGTGAAGGTTCCAATTGTTTTGGGTAAAAATGTTGCTTGTGATCGATATTTAACCGATACAATTGTGGATTTAGCTTTGGAGTTTAATTATTCATATAATGATGCGATTAAATTAGTCAATAGCCTATATTTCACTCCCAAGCCAGACATATTATTTTATATAAGTATTCCAGTAAATTTAGCTTATGAAAGGAAAAAAGAAAATTCAATAGACTATTTAAAACGAAAGGAAGAAATTTATAATAAATATAGCAGGGAACACCAAGTTGTAAAATTAGATGGCACCAAAAAATTAGATGAACTTGTATCGGAAGTCCAAGATTATTTCATGAACAGGTGATAAGATGGGCAAAGTACTAGTGATTGGCATTGATGGCATGGACAAAAAATTAATTTCCAAATTCGAAGATGATTTACCAACAATTAGAAAACTTAAGAATAAAGGAACAAGTTTAAATCTTCAAACAGTTTTTCCACCAGATTCAGATACCTCTTGGGCTAGCGTATATACTGGTTTAAATCCTGCAAAACATGGTGTACTTCAATTTATAGATGCCCTTGAGAAATCTCATAAGTATCTTTCAGAAGAAATAGATAATAGCACAATTCGCGGTAAAGCTTTTTGGGATATTGCTGGAGATCATGAAAAAAAGGTATGTATACTTTTACCCCATATTGGATATCCTGTTTGGCCTGTTAATGGGGTGATGGTCAGCCGATCTTCGCTAAAAGATCATTTAATGACCTATCCTGAATCATTAGCTGAAAAATATGATTTATCTGATCTGAATACTATTAAAAAGTTTCCTGGGAGAAAAAAGTACTCCAACGAATATGTAAATCAGCACATAAAATTAGTTAAAGACTCAATGAATTTTGGTCTAGATATGTATAAAAAAGACAATTGGGACGTTTTCTTCATATATTCATCAGCATTAGACGTTGTGCCACATTTCTTCTGGAATTGCTGCGATGAAGATGATCCAACCTACATAGGAGATAATCCTCATAAAGATCTCATAAAGAATCTCTACGTATTACACGATAATTACATTCAGGAGTTCATTTCACTTGCAGATGAAGATACCACGATCATTGTTCATAGCGATCATGGCCATGGTATGCGCCCTATAAAAATGTTAAATGTAAATGAGATTTTGAAGGAAAACAAGCTTCTATTTCCTAAAAAAAATAAATCGACAAATTCACTACGTGTTTTAGACAAAGCAAAATATAAAATGGTTGATTATGTTGGTAAAAATGATTTAGAGAATGTCGCTGCCAAATTACTGCAAACTTTTCCTATCCTCAGAAAAATATACATATCATCACCATCTATTGACTGGGATAAAACGCTGGCATATACTTGTGATTTATCAGGTATAAAGGCATATTCTTATGGTGGAATAAAAATAAATCGAGAAAATTTAAAGGATGAAGAGGAATATGGAAAGATCTGTGAAGGTATAATATTAGCACTTAAGGGTGTTGAAGATCCCAACACTGGGGAAAAGGTTGTTAAGTGGGCTTTAAAAAAGGAACAGCTTTACGATGGTCAGTTTTTATGGAAATATCCTGACATATTGTTTCAATTAGATGAAGATTATGGGGCTGGTTGGGGTATAAACGAGCCGCTATTCGGGGCGTCTCCTTCTCATGATATAAATCCAGGTAGTCATAAAGGTGAATCAGCAGTTTTCATGATTTATAATTCTCCGAAAGAGATAAAAAATAATTATTTATCACTTATGGATATTGCACCTACAATATTAGATATTTTAGATATTTTAGATTTGGAAAACTGTGAATTTGATGGAGTGACTATTTTTGATAATCTAAGTGATTAAATGAACAAAAAACCTAATATTGCTGTAATGTTATTTCCATGGGCTTCTAAAGCTCCATATCAATTTGTTTCAGATATCCTAAAAATATTGAAACCGAGCACTAATGAATTATATTTAATTACAAGCAATCTAGAAAGAATAGATTTCGGTAAAGCAAAAACAATGGACGTTAGATTTTCAGTTCACTACGCTAAAGAAATGCACCCTATTTTTATTTCATATTTAATTTGGATATTCAAAAGTTTTTTGATACAGATCATTACTTCAATTTACATTATTAAAATTTCCAATAAAGTGGATATAATAATTTATTTAGCTTACCCATTTTATTTTATCCCATTAATAACATCAAAAATTTTTGGAATTAAAGGTATTGAACTACTAACTCGTTCTAAAAGAACAACTAGGAATAAAATTCTAAAATTTTATTTAGATAACAATGAAAAATTTGTTTTCAGTTTATTAGATGGGATTTCTCCGGAATCTCCCTCTCTTATTCAAGAATTAAATTTGAATAGATTTGAAGAAAAGTTATTGCCTTATTGCAGTAGATATGTGAAATTAAATGAGAAATTCACTAAAATTAATAATCGCGAGAATATTATTGGATACATTGGTAGATTACGGGAGGAAAAAGGTATTATTGAATTTATCGAGTCAATTCCACGAATATTAAATGAACGACAGGATGTTAAATTTTTAATAGGAGGTGAGGGGGACTTATCTTCATGGGTAGAAAAAGAAATAAATAAACTAAGAGATGTTTATGATGCTGATATAAATTTTGTTAGATGGATACCTCATACAAATATTTATGATTACTTAAATAATTTAAAGATTCTAGTAATCCCATCCCGTTCAGAAGGATTACCTACCATTATTTTAGAGGCTATGGCAAACGGAACTCCTGTTTTAGCTATGCCTGTCGGAGGCATAAAAGATTTAATAGAAGATAATGAAAATGGATTTTTTTTACAATCTTATTCATCTGAATCAATAAAATTAGGTGTATTAAAAATTCTAGAATCTTCTAATATTGATTTAGTCTCTATAAATGCTATTAATACCATTAAAACTCAATTTACATTTGATAAGGCTATTGAAAGATACCATAGAATAATTAATCTTGTTTAATAGCTTTATCTCAAATAACCTAGAATGGTATTAGAGTCATAAATCTTATTAAATTTATTTGATTGAAACTCATATGATTGATTTTCAGTTAATTTATAGATCCCTCTCGCATCGAAAGGATTTCCATCCAATATATATTTTCTTATAATTATAAGGCCTTTAAAGTCGTTATAAGTTTTATTTGAAAATGTTTTTTCAGTAATAATCTCTATTTTTGTATTATTTGTTGTTTCGTATGCTTGTAAGTAGTTGTATGAAACAGAGTATTGGACATCAGTTAAAATATTTCCTTGATTGTATATACTATCTAAGGTATTAGCAGAATCAATCTCAGAAGTTAAACTAATATGACGTACTGTTATGTTTGGTGAGAATATAGGTGAATCTAAATTGGAGACAGGACTTGTAATACTGAAAAATGATATAAAGGCAAACATAAATACTATCAATAAAATTTGTATATTTTTTTTATTACGTAAACCTTTAATTTTTGATAAACCTTTAAATAGAACCACTATTCCAATTGTTGCGATAATTGAAAGTAAATGGAATGAATAATACCACCATCTATCCGGTAAAGTATATACTTTAAATAATATTCCTATTAATGAGAAAAATAACATAGATAGTCCAGCAATTGACAGTAACATTACATATTTGTCTTTTTTTAATATAGAGTATAAAAATCCGAGCATAGAGAAAAAAGCAACGATATATATGCCCATATAACTTAGAAAATGTTCTATTAAAGGAATTTTAGATAAATAGTTTGAAGTAGTTTCGAAAGACATATATGGAGATATTTTTTCTACATTAAAACTCCAACTGAATATGTTTAACAACTGGTCAAAATAATAGCCCGTTACGTACATCCAATAAGATAGTGTAGAAATGCTTAATAGTAATATAATTCCAATTATGGCGAGTTTATTTTTTTTATAAATTTTTTCAATCATAAAAGAACTAACTAATAATGTTAATAATACAAAGAATAACATCGTCGGTGTTAGAGTATGTGATAAGATTAAAATTGTCATGAAAATTAAAATTATTAAAGTATTATTCATTTTTAATTCAAAGTCTTGTTTAAAAACGAGATAAATTATAAAAAGTGCAAATATCGTGGTAAAAGCTGTTGGACTGAAGGAAACATCGTAAATTATCGTTCTGTCGAGTATAGTGTACATAAGGGCCGATAGCAAGCCGATTTTATTGTTTTTTAACAAATTTACACAAATCAAGTAAATTAAAAGAGTAGTGATCACAGTTTTAACGAATATATCAATGTAATTAATTAAGATATTGTTTACACTTGTAAATAAACGTTCAGTTGCAATAAAAACGTGCATACCTGCTATTGAGCTATAAGGAGAGCTTTTTGGAACTAATCCAATATATAAAATTTGATTAACAATTTTTGCATGATACCATGGATCATACCATAAAAAAGAATCTGGATATAATATTTGGATTCCTAACCTTAAATTCAAGCCAATCAAAATAATTTTTAGTAACAATAGATTTGTTAATTTGTTTTTTTGAGGAACTATCAATATTTCAAAAGTTAACAAAGCAACAATTAAGGTAATTATAATAAAATAAGATATAGGTCTAGTATAATCTGCAAAATAAAGTAGAATTATACTAAAAGTGAACAAATTGATAAATAAAATATTAATCATATATAAAATATTAGAATTTACAGGTTTTGATTTTATTATAAGATTAATCTGATTAAATTTGTCTCTAAGTAACAGATAAATTACAGGAATTAATATCAAAATAATTATGATCGGAGAATAGATTTCAGATTTTCTCAAAGAAGAAAATAGCAAATACATTAAGATAGCAGAAATCAATATAGAAAATGAAATCAAGATGTCTAAATTTTCAATTTCTAAAATTCTCCTTACAGAATTAAGCATAATATCTTTATTACTTGTTATATCTAATAAATTCCCTAATTGCTTGCGGATTCCTATAATTTATAATAAACGATATAAATAATTTTGGCAATATCAATATAAAGAAAAGTATCAAGTGGTATATGTAAAAGAATAAAGAAAAATTGTGCTTGATTAACCTAAAATAATCTACAAAATTTCTAGTTTTTATCTTCTTCTTCTCTCTAGATGTGCCTACTTTGTGCCAAATTTTAGATCTAAATACATAAAAAATTTTTAATCCTGTTTTTCGGGTTTTTATACACAATTCAACATCTTCAGTACCAAAGAAATAGTTATTATTTAAAACACCACATTCTAGATTTTTAAATATATTGGCATTAGTTTTAAGTAATAAAGCTGCACCTGAAACCCATTCAACTTCTTTTACAGCATCAAATTGGCCTAAATCCTCCTCGTTAATACCAACATGAGAATATATTAATTCTCTCCATAAATGTATCTCACCACCAGCAGACCATATATAATTGTCCTTATTCTTAAAATTGTAATAGTATATTTTTGGTCCTACTATGCCTATTTTTTCGTCGGTATCTGCGAATTCTACTAGTTCTTTTAGGAAATTTGGTTCAACTACCGTGTCGTTGTTAAGAAGAAGGAAATAATCTGGATCAAATAATTTTTGGGCGAATTTTATTCCGATATTGTTCCCTTCCGCAAAACCATAATTTTTCTCATTTTTTATGATTATAAGTTTATTTGTTTTTGAATCTTTTACTTTGTTATTTAAATTTAAATATTCTTTCTGTTTTAATTCTTCATATTCTCTTTGAGAGTATTCCATTATCTCAATTGGTTTGTTATCATGAGTATATTTAAAAAATTTTGATTTTATTTCAATTTCTCCATTTGCATATTCTTTGATCGTTTGAATTGAATTGTCTTCTGAGTCGTTATCCACTAGTATAACATTATAATTATTGTAATTAATTTGGTATATTGATTCTAAACACTCTAAAGTGTCTTCCCATCCATTCCAATTCAAAATAATAATAGAAACCTTAGGAGTCATAATTTAACTCCATATCAAACCCTTTAAAAACGCCAGTTAAGAAACATTTAAGACCCATGATATTTTTTTTTAAAACAATATTATTAATAAAGATATGAGCCCAGTAATCAATGAAATTCAGTTTTTGGTGTTTTCTAAAGAATATAACGCCGCTTTTAGCAACATAGTATATTGAATTATTCATTAATTTAGAAACTGATGGAGAAAATTTGTGAAATACTTTACTTTTTGTTGGAACATACATCACTTTATATTTTTTAAAGGTTCTTAAAAAAAAATCTGTTTCTTCAAAAAATAAAAAAAAATCGTTATCTAACATCCCTATTTTTTTGATCACTAGTTTTTTCACTAAGAAACAACAACCCGATATGTATGATTCAAAGGGATATTCCTTATTTCTGTATCTTTTATCTAAATGTAATTGGGAAGGATTGTTATAGTAGTATATTTTTGGTCCTACTATGCCTATTTTTTCGTCGGTATCTGCGAATTCTACTAGTTCTTTTAGGAAATTTGGTTCAACTACCGTGTCGTTGTTAAGAAGAAGGAAATAATCTGGATCAAATAATTTTTGGGCGAATTTTATTCCGATATTGTTCCCTTCCGCAAAACCATAATTTTTCTCATTTTTTATGATTATAAGTTTATTTGTTTTTGAATCTTTTACTTTGTTATTTAAATTTAAATATTCTTTCTGTTTTAATTCTTCATATTCTCTTTGAGAGTATTCCATTATCTCAATTGGTTTGTTATCATGAGTATATTTAAAAAATTTTGATTTTATTTCAATTTCTCCATTTGCATATTCTTTGATCGTTTGAATTGAATTGTCTTCTGAGTCGTTATCCACTAGTATAACATTATAATTATTGTAATTAATTTGGTATATTGATTCTAAACACTCTAAAGTGTCTTCCCATCCATTCCAATTCAAAATAATAATAGAAACCTTAGGAACCATAATTCAACTCCAGTTGCAACCACTTATCCGCATTTCTCTAATTGAATAATAGAATTTAGACAAAAGAAACAATTTTTAAATATTTCCTTTTACCAGATTTTCCAGTTCTTTGAACTTATTAAAATCATAATTCTGGAATGATTCTTCCAAAATCTTCTCTAAAGAATCGGTTCTTTTATCCCAGTTGTATTCTTGGGCAGTTTGTAGTCCTTTTTCTACCATTTCTATGCACTTTTTCGGATGGTTTATTGCGTAGACCAACTGTTTGGCCATATGTTCAGGTTTTCTTGGTAGACATACCAGACCATTTTCACCATGAATTACATAGTCTTCGGTACCGTAGCGTGTGGTGATTATTAAACTACCACAGGCCATAGCTTCAAGGGGTGGTAAGGGGAAGCTTTCATACCATGATGGGAGTAAAACCAAGTCAGCTCCTGAGTATAATCGGGCCAGCTCATCTCCGTATACCAGTCCTTGGTATTGCATCTCAATATCAGATTTTTTGGGTTCGAATCCATATATTTTCCAGATAAGGTGGATCTCCTGTTGAGATAGAGTTTCCCTGGCAATTTTCACTGCCTGTACTGCATCATCGAAACCTTTCCACTCCCGATTACCATCCACAAAGCTGACCAGAGTCCATTCTTTCTTATCTATGAACTTAAATGCAGGATTTTGGTAGGGGTGGAAGATATCCAAGTTTATTCCTGGATTCAAAAGATTAGAGCTCATGTCAAATTGTTTTTGGAGCATGTTCTTTAGCCACTGTGAATTGGATATTTTAATAAGGGGTAAAAAATAGGTGTTTCTGGCCATCAAACGGTCCTCATACTCCTCAAAAAACAGTTCTTCCAAGTGTTGCATGTGGTATATTGGCACAGTCTTTTCAGAGAGATGATATGCTGCGTATGCCGTTTTACAGTGAGTTGCAATGGTTATGTCAGAGTCAACCCAATTATTAATAAGATTCTTGGTAAACTGATCCCAGCTCTGATTAAAACTCCCCTTTATAAGATAGTGCAGGAAACTTTTTAAGCGAGATTTTGGCTTTACTAGCTGCTTCTTCCAGATGCCTGCCTCCCATTTTATGGTCACGTCGGGTAAGATTGCGTAGACTTCATGTCCTCGTTCCACCAATTTATCCATAAAGTTGTAGAGAACCAGGCTACCGCCGCTTTTACCTAATCCGATCATTAAGTATGATATTTTCACTTAATCTCCTCTTAAAAGTCTCTAAAGCTTTTTTCACTACCATGTCCATGTTATAATACTGGTACTCTGCCAGCCTACCTAATAATATTAACCCCGGTACTTTATCTGCTTTCTCCTGGTACTTCTGGTAAATTTCCTGGTACTCGCCCAGGGGTAGGGATAATAGGGTACGTCACCCCGGTTTGATTGGTAGCTTTGAGGGTATTCCCGGGTGATGGTGGTCTTCTGGTGTTTTTGGCCGGTCAGGTGTTTGAACTCGGTGATCCGGGTGTACTGGTGGTCGTTGGGGTAGTTGATCGTGGCCACTTCCTGGTAGAACTCCTGTTTTAGTGTTTCCATTTCAAAACGCAGGGACCGATAGGGCAGCCGTCCATATTGGTAGTCGAAGAAGTAGTCAATCTCACCGGTGTAGATCAGTTTACCATTAAATTCCTCCCCCATGTACTGTATAACGCCTTCATTGAACTCTAAAACCTTCTTGTAATTTGTGTTCATCATAACTTCTATATGGGGGCTGGTTAGCATCTTCTGGAAGATGGGGGTGTAACCTTCACGGGGTATTCCCTGGTAGGGGTCCAGGAAGTAACGGTCATCATATGATACATGGACAGGTACTCGGGCGGTGACCGATGGGTCCAGTTCCTCGGGTTTCATACCCCACTGTTTTTTAGTGTAGTTTAAAAACACTTTCTGGTAAACGTAGTCCGCCAGTAACTGCATATCCTCATCGTCACTTTGCTTCAACTCCAGGATTGGCACCTGCACTTCCCTACCATAGTTTTCCACTAGTTTATTCTCAAGGCGCCGGGTCACATCCAATGGGAAGGAAGCCTTTAGACTAGTAAGGTTGAAGGGGATGGGGATCTTCTTCCCGTCGATGTTGCCCAGCACCCGATGCTGGTAGGGGTGCCACTCGGTGAACTGGGACAGGTACTCCCACACCTCTTTTAGCTGGGTGTGGAAGATGTGGGGCCCGTACTTGTGCACCAGCAAACCGGCTTCGTCGTAGTAATCGTAACAGTTACCGCCTATGTGGTCTCTTTTCTCGATAACCAGGACTTTTTTATCCAGTACGTTGGCGATTCGCTCGGCCAGGACGCAACCGGCTAGTCCAGCTCCTACGATTATATATTTACACACGTTTTATCTCCAACAAGTTTATTCCCTGTCCCCTGAGGTAGAGGTACATGGCAAGGGTAATGTATATTTCAGTTATCACCATGGCCACAGATATACCTACTGCCTGATAAATAGGGGTCATGATCAAGGTTAAAATTATGTTTATAGCACTTCCTATCATGATTATCCTGGAGAAGGCCTGTTTGTAGTTGAATGTGAGCATGGTCTGCACCCCGAAGATGTTGCTCAGGGCAATTATGAAGGGCAAAAAGGCCATTATCCGGATTAGCAGCACCGACTGGTCGTACTGGTTTCCGGCCAGGATGGACAGGATTAACCCGGCGAAGATAAATATCAAAACGGATATCAGGAAGCTCAGAACCCCAATTAAAATTGTAACTTTTTTAATAAAATTGATGGTCTGTTCTTTGGATTTAATGGCCAAAGAACTTATGTAGGGATATATGGATTGAGATATGGGATTTAAAAATCCATTAGCAATGCTTATGATTCGGTATGCCACGGAAAAGTATCCAACAATGGTGTTACTGGCAAAAAATCCTAGGATAAAAGTTCCGGAGATGGTGTAAAGGCTGACGGCCACTGTGGATATGAAGACATGCCAGCCCTCCTCCAGTTGATGCTTAACATTCGCCCGGGATGGTCGTATAAAACTCACCCCAAACTCTCTTTTAATCAGCCTCAGGGAGTATAATCCTATTATAACGGTGCCAATGGTGCTTATCAGGGGTACATATAAATAATCCGCTGGATTTCGTATGAAGATGAATATGGCAGCGGTATAGATGAGGCTGATGGCGATGTTGAGTATGCTGATGTAGCGCATCTTCTCCATGCCCTGGAAGAACCAGGTGGGTAGCAAGAGGTTCCCCAGGACCAGTCCAAAGGTAAAGAAGTACAGGAGCCAGTCACTCTGAAATTTTTCAAAGCTGAACACAATGACTGTCATCAATAGGAAACTGAAAACCATCAAGAGGGCCTTGGTGACCATTACCGAACTATAGATCCTGGAAACTTGGATATCATCATATCTATGAATAGAAATCTCTCGAGTGGCCGATAAATTAAATCCATAATCGGTTAGTATCTGGAAATAACCGATAAAAGCCAGGGCAAATGCAATTAAACCAAATTTATCTGGTCCCAGCACTCGGGTTAGGTAAGGAAAAGTGATTAGAGGCAAAATATAGTTTAAACCTTGGAGGCTGAAAAGGGATAGTATATTCTCAAATATCCTTTTATAATCTTTATTTTCTAAGATATTGTTGATCTTAGTTTTTAATGGCCATTTCATCAATTAGTGAGTTGAACAATTATCCTTATAATTTTTTATCTATAATATTAGATTTTTGTATATTGCTTACAACTGGGTGTTTGATTAAGAAGGATTTACAACAGGTTCCTACAATCATTGATATATTAATATGTCACGAAGTAATATCCTAATTCAGCCAGTTTAATAATGGTCTATTTAAGTAATGATTTTTGGCTTATTTTTTCCCCATTTCAACCCATCTACCAACCACATATAGCCCCAAGGCCACTCCTAAAGCCAATATAGTAATGTAGTAATCATCGTTTGGGACCCGATCCAAGCTGAATGTCACCCAGCTAAGGGGATATAACAGGTATAGACCCCCACTAATCTGCAACAGAAGCAGATCCAGGGCGTAATGGGTTAGTACTCCCAGGCTGAAGAACAGGAAAACTTCCCTTTTCTTCTCGAAAAATAAAGAAGCGAACCCGGCTACAAGAAAAGATCCCGCTGGTTGGTGCAGGGCGTAGATATAGTTCCACCAGTCGTGGCCGAATAAATTAAAGAGCATCACCACCTTCACCACATCCGGCATCAGCGCCCCTACCATCACCAGGATGGTATTCGGGGTGTCGAACTGGGGATATTTAAACCTCAACAACCGGCAGAGGGTCCAGGCCACGGCCACGTGCACGATCCAGTCCGGCATACTTAGCGCCTCCGGAACACGAATTTTTTAAAGTCAATGGACCAGTACCGGTAGAATATGAATATCATGAAGATCAGCACTAGGAAGGAGCGCAGTATTATGAAATTAGACTTCCAATTCTCATTAACGTAGATCTTCTGCACACTACTAACAGTGTTATTAGGCCCCAGCACCCCCAGAAGGTCCACACGGTCACCCACTGCCACCGGTGTCCCATTAATCTGCATGGTCACCACTTGGTCATTGTAAATCTGCTGGATCTCATATTCGCCGGGATAATCCCTCACCACAGATCCATACACCCGCACCACCCCCCCTCCGGGTAGTCACTTAAAATAGCCCGGTAGGAGGGGTGCTCCAGGTTGTTTTCATATTCGGCTGCATAATAAGCACACAGGGTCACGATCAGCCCCAGTATCAATAATCCGACTAAGATCCTGGTTCGGGATGATTCAAAGTTCATGTTGGAGTTTCTCCATAATATAAACTCAGATTTTATTCTACATTTAACATGTAGTTACCATTGAATTTGTTATCATTCAGTTCCTAAAGATTCAACTTAATTATTTTTAGGTGTCTTAAGAGATTTATCCATGTAACTTAATTATGACATGAACAATTAATAGGGGCTAAATTTGGAAAAACAATATAATTTAACGGTTAAACTTGTAAAAAGCAGTTTTAATGCTGGCGAAGATGTTGAAATAATCATTGAAAATTTAGAAATTAATCCCAATTCCACTATATCCATCAATTTAAATAAAGTAGAAGAGGATTACACGGAATTTGCTTATTCGGCTGGGAAAATCATTCAAAGTTCCGGGAAATCTCTTAGAGTGAGCATACCTTATAGTACGGACTTGAAAAATGGTATGTATCTAATTGGCAGTATAAACGTCGTAGATGAAACCAGTGATGGGTTTCCTAATATTATTAGCATAACCCCGGATAAATTTGGAGATATTTTAATGGAAGTTACTAATCCTGATGATAAGGAAAAAACTGAAGAAGAGTTATCCAAGTTGTATGCTGAAATACTCCAGGATCGAGAAATAGATTTTAATAAAGGGATAGGAAATGGTTCTAAGAGTTATGGTGTTGTTCTTTTTACAAGAAATTGTAAAATCACTCAAAGAATGAGATTAGGACAGTATGAACTTCTCCCCTGGGAGGGACTGGAATGTAATGATAAACTGGATTCATTACAATCTTTTCTAGTACAAAATGGATTAAATCTACTCGAAAACACAGAGGATACTTTAAATAAATGTAAAATGATCAACCCACCGCCCTAGTTCATTTTCCTAGGGTAGATGCTGATGATATGGATATTGCAGCTGATACTGTAGAAAACGAAGCACAGATAATTTGTGATTTACTGGCTGTTCTGAGAGATGGATATCCATCAATTTATGGAAGCCTACTCTTTGATCCGGTAACAAACCAAACTTACTTTAAAATTTATAATCGCAACAGTGGTAATTTATGGGGCGGACTGTTATCCGGTGAAGATCCACGTTATATCAAACTATGTATGACCAAGTTGAAAAATGATGAAAAAGTTCAGCTGTATTTAGAGTTATACAATGAAGCCAGAAAAGAAAGACACCTTGAAATTATTTATTTCCGTTTATGGAATATTTTAGAGATTGTGGCTAGCAGCAAAAGCTTCAAAGGACAGGTAAAAAGAGATTGGGATGGCCGCTCCAGGAGAGATTGGAACGGGAATATTATCACAGATCAGGCGAAAGTAAAGATTAGATATAAAAAAGAACTAGTTTTTGAGCTTCTAAGAGTTGTATTCAATGCTGCCCAAGTTCCTAAAGAATTCTTTGCTCAAGGTCTTAAACAGGGATCCATACCAGAAATGATGCCCATCTGGTATCAACATCGGAACTGCGTGGTTCATGGTGGGGGATGTTTCCCAGATGATCCAGTATTTTGTAAAAACAGGGCTTGTAAAGAGGCTCATAATGAAATAATAAGTAATAAAGGGGATAGAAACTCTTTCACCGATGATTATTTGAGAAACTTAAGGGAAACAGTTAAAATAGTAATTAATTCGGAGTTGAATTAGGTCAAACTTTAATGAGAATCTTTACATTATTATGGTGAAATTTAGGAATTATCATAAGAACAGGGTTTAGTTCTTGAGTAGCTTAATGCAGTCTCATAAAGTGAAAATAATTCGTAATTACTGTACATAAGAATAGATAATCGTCCTTTTAGTGTTGATTAGGTGGTTGGGGGTGGTGTATTCTATTGGTTAATTGATCAAACTTTAACCCAGCAAAGAACAATTGATGGTTAGGAGTATGAAAAAAATGTCAAACAACACTGGTTTAGTTCCCAGTAACGGCCACCGCATCCAGGGCCGGTCATCGGAGTCCTTTATAGATGCCCGGGAGGTACTTTCCAAACTGGAACTAGAGGGGGATGAGGTGTTCCTGGATGCTGGTTGTGGTGATGGTCATGTGTCTTTCCTGGCCCGGGAAGTCATGGATAGTGATGCTGTGATCTATGCTCTGGATAATTACTAGCCCTCCATTGAGGATATGATAAAGGATGTGAAAGTCCAGGGTATAACCAACATCCTACCTATACTGGGTGATATCACCCATGACATTCCCCTGGATATGATTCGGTGGATGTGTCCTTGATGATCAACGTCTTCCACCATTTTCTGGAAAACACCTATGCCGCCATTTCCGAGCTGAAGAGGGTCACCAAACAGGGTGGTAGGATCGCTTTGATGGATTATAAAAAATTGGACACTGGCTACGGCCCTCCCCTAAGGTTCAAGAGGAGTCCGGAGGAAGTGGAGGAGATCTTCAAAAGACACGGCTTGAAGATGGTCCACCTGGATACTGGGGTGGGTGAAGAACTGGATGGTGGAATGAAATCCCATAATTTGATAGTATTCCAAAAAAACTAACTACCCGCTTTCCTATAACCACCAACCCCCTTCTAGATGTCGATTTCTATCCGGTTAATATCAACCCGGGGTTTCACAACTCCCTCCTGGTTGGATACCAGTTTAATCAAGCCTTCCCGTGCTAAGTGGTGTACCTGTTTTTCTGTATCCTGACCTACTAGGGTGGATAGTTCCAGGATGGAGTGGGGAGTTTCTTTTTTGATGATCTGCAGTAGTTTCAGGTCCAGGAGTTGGAGGTTTTTCATGCGGATGGTTTCGGTTTCCACCACTACCTGGTCAGGATGTGCTACTAGTTGTTGCCATTTTTCCAGGTCCAACTGGTACAGGAGGTTTTTCGGGTCGTTTTTCAGGCGTTTTTGGAGTTCATCCCGGGATCGGTAGCGCTGCTCCAGGTTCTGGATGAGTTCCCCTTTTTCCGAGTGGCGAACTAGTCTCAGATGTATAGTGGCCTTACATTCTTTGGTAAAATTAGATTGATGCATGTCTACTATCAATCCTCCACCATGATCAGCTTCCCAGTTTGGGGGTCATGATAAACGGTGCCCTTCTGCACGAATCCCTGGCCGGATCCGGACTCGGTCTGGGGGGGTCTGGTTCAGTTCCTTACCCATCTCAACCTCAGCCACATTTTTCATGGCCTCCATGGTCTGTTGCTTTTCCTCGGGGGTCATGTTGGCAAAGACCACACTCTGCATGTTCCAGGAAAGTACCAGGAAGATGAGAAATCCCACCGCCAAGACCAGCATGGCATCCACCAGGTTAGCTGAACCAGCCATGGGGTCTTCTTCATGATCCGAGAGGATACGGCGTTGGCGCCTGACCATGATCCATCACCTCCAGGGCGGATTCACATAGGCTGTCCAGGTAATCTCGTACCATCTTCTCCGGATTTTGGATGTTACGTAGGCAATACCCCCGGCTGCCAAGCCCACCACTGTGGTGTCGAAGGCAATGATGATGGCCTGGGCTAAGGCATTAACATCCCCACCCCCTAGAGCGGCTAAACCCGGTCCTATGGGGATCAAGGTGCCCATCAATCCCAGGGTGGGGCTAGACGGGTGACTATATCCGTTTTCTCCAGGCTCTTGGCGTCTTTAGCTTCCTCTTTTTCAATTAGTTTACGGGCCAGGGCCTCCCGGGACTTCTTGCCCATCTCCGGGTGGGAGGCGATTTTGATGAGGATCTCTCGGTAGCCGGGTGGAAGGTTTTGGTTGTTTTCCATCACCTCTATGATCTTTTCCGGGGTGCCCGGGTTGGAGAATTCAGTTAGTATCTTCTCGATCTGGTCGGTGTTAACTCTTATTTTGTCGGTGTATTCGGAGATCAGTCCTCCGAAGCTTACAATAGCATAAAACATGAAGATTAAAGCCCTATAATTACGGCTATTAGTAGGCTTTGGGATATGATGTGCAACGCTGAACCTAACATCTCATGCCTGGAATCGCAACCACATTGGATCACCTGTAAAATTTTTGAAGTATTTGTTATGTGCCTGATTTCTGGTTTAAAAGAGGACTTCTACGGCGAGTTATATAATATCCGGCCACCGCCAGTATTATCACAGTTAGTAGGGCGTATGTAAACATCCAGTAGTCAGGAATATTTAATGGCTCATTTCTTGACTTAAAACGGTGCTGATATTAGGAATAACAATGGCCGAGGTTAAAAAATAGAAACCAGCAAATAACATGAAATTACCCAGTAAAACCGAGTAAGGCTTGTTCAGGGCACGGCCAATAAGTCCGGAGATGAGGTAAGATACCGTCATGATCACCATGAGAAAAACAACGGCGTACTCCCCTACCACCATGGCCGATGCACCGATCATGGGTGAGGCAATAATAATCGCTGCCACCGCTGCCCCAAAACAGCAGGGACAGGGGGCGATCATGGCCATGCAGGTGCCGGTGACACTGCTATTTTCATTTATTTTCCATTCTTTCAGGGTGTGAAACCCGGCGTAGAGGATGACAGCCGCCATAACCATCCCCAGGACGGAGCTGTAATTGTATACAAATCCCTGGAGCTGGTTCACAAAGCTGCTGGAAAGGTAGGTTAAAAGTAGTATCCTCCTCCGTAGCCAAAAATTATGGCTGCAGTTACTTTCTTAGAGAGTCCGGCGAAATCCATGGCCAGGCCTATCTTCACTCCAAATACCAGCACCACCGATAAAATTCCCAGTTTCCACAGTAATTCCATCATATTAATCACATTAAGCTTTGATCAAATTCTTTATAATACTTTCTATGTTATTTGTATTATTACAAAAGGGCTTCAATCCGGATCTTTTGTAATACTTTTATGCTAATTAATACCAAGTACCATTTTTTTAGAATTATTAAACCCAAAAAAAAAGAAAAAAATGGGGGGAAAGGATTTTATTTTCTGAACCACCCCAGGATACTGTTCCGGAAGTATCCGAGGCCCACCAGTCCCACCAGGAGCAACACCCCAAAGACGGCGATGAGGGGCAGTCCAGTTTCAGAGAAACCACCAGAACTCTCAGACTTGTTAACCTCGTAGGCTTTACTTTCA
>Ga0209723_1001738_pt1 | contig 32349 bp, 29 predicted proteins | sample BiotimSIPDNA_2_FD_185750 | JGI IMG/M metagenome (GOLD analysis project Ga0209723, IMG submission 185750) | Anaerobic biogas reactor microbial communites from Washington, USA - Biogas_R2 time_0 SIP DNA (SPAdes) (version 2) | ecosystem: Engineered > Bioreactor > Anaerobic > Unclassified | place... | reverse complement strand
CCTGATCAGTAAAAATGATATCATACCCATCTGCACTGCTTACATGGCCTCCGTTAGCTGTCGTTTTCAATCTGTCACAATCCGGAGATGCAGTAATGCTTATCAGTGCGGGGAAATCGGTAAGATCGGAAGGACCTGATGCAGGGGCGAGGGTTATTTCGCTTGAATAGCTATATCCGAGAGTAACCACTGTCAGGGTGAGAGAGGCAATATCACTTATGGCAGGGCTACCGTTACCATCAGTGACAACACAGCGGTAGAGGTATCCATTCATGGTCATGGGTGCAGCCGTAAGAGTAAGGGTGGATGTTTCAGCACCGCTGTATATACCACTGTCGCTGATATCGGTAAAGCCATTACCGTCATCTTCCTGCCATTGATAAGTAAGAGTGGGAGTACCGCTTGCAGTAACAGAGAAAGAAGAATTACATCCGGTGGCATCAGATGGATGAGTTACTATCCGTGGTCCGGATCTTCCTATTGCAAGGTCAGTGGATACTGAAGATATACCGTTCATTCCGTTCCTGCTTATCTCAGGGGGAGTCAGAGATCCGTGTGTTCCGTCTGCTGTAAGATTACCTCCGGCAGTGCGTTTAAGTATCCTGGAAAAAGAATTGACGGAAGAGAAAGAGGAATAATTGAGACTGACATCATAGTCTGTTGAAGCCATGGAACCCACTGCCGTCATGGTCCAGTAGCCCTCCGGACAAGTTCCGGTTATTTCTGTTCCGGCATCATCAAGGGGTAAACCTGCTGTCCCGATATCTTCGTCTTTGAATTCCGTAACAAGATAACCTTGCGTCAGATTAGAGAAGGTTATCTCAAGAGGGTTATAAGAGCTTGTGGTGCCAACCGGGAAGAGATAATACAGGCCTGTAGAAGTAACATTTCTCTGGAACTTGCCGCATATTGTGCCGGCAGTATGAGACAGAGAGGAGCCTGAGAGGATAAGGGTGTTTGTCCCTGTAATGATATTACCCTGTATCATCGACAGGGTATTACTTACTGTAGTCGTATTTGTGAGGGTGACACCAGAGGGGTTGTCTGTTGTCAGACTGCTGACCGTTGAGGGTAGTCCTTCTCCTGTAATTTGTGTGGATGTTCCGTTATACACATAGGCAGCCCCTGAGCTGTAAGTTCTTGTTCCCGTGACCTGTATGGAGCCGGTGGGGCCCGATGAGGAAATTCCTTCAGTATTGGCAGTGGTTAACGTAGCGCCGGAACTAAGGGTGAAAGAACCGGAACTGCCGTCAAGCACATAATCTCCCATATCCAGATCAGAACCGGCATTGACGGTGAATCTGATGTTATTTGAAATCGTGCCTCCTGTTTTTATGAAAGCCTGGGTTCCGTTACCATTAAATATTATATTGCCGTATTCACTATCAGCTGTTTCGGTTATTGTTCCTCCCAAAATAGAGAAATTACCTTCTATATTGAGAGTTCCCCGATTGTCCCAAAACCAGCCACGGCTGGAAATAGTAAATGTTCCCGCTGTTATGGTAAAATCTCCATCTATATTCAGAGTATAGGAACCGTTATATGTAAGATCCGATTCAATAATGAGAGCCCCTAAAGCATTTGAGGGACTGGTATTAAAAGTAACATCGTGAGATGCTCTTATTGTTACTGTGCCTGTACCGGAGGATACTCCGGGATAATCTCCCCATGAGCAGTTAACCCATCCGTTATTGTATACCTGCCAGGTATTGCGGCTGTTCCAGTTACCGGAGTTACGGGTGCGATAATCGCCGTTGGTCTGGCTAAAAGTGCGTGAAGATATTATTACAAGGGCCAGGGTGAAAAGGCCGGTGCAGATATATTTTTTTATTACAGGTTTCCATAATTTCATGGCAGTGCAGATAAATACAACCATTATTAAGTGTCTGCCTGCCTGCTTCAGGTTAATACTATGATCCGGAAACAGATGTTTCAGGCAAGACAGTCATCAAAGTCCCAGCACCAATTCTGCCTGGTCATATCTGACCGGTTTCACATCAGATGAAGATGAATATGTAACACGTAATTTCCCCTTAGTGTAATCTATTCCAGTATTAATAAGGTTAAAGCGTAATCTCCGGACTTTATTGGGAGTATAAACGGCAACTCCGTTTAATACTCCTGCGCGTGTCACACTACCCTGTGGTGATATATGTTCCACAAGTATGTTACCATAGACAGACATGTTACCTGTTCTGTTAAAAACAAAGCTTATAACCGGTTCAGAGTTTTCATTTATTTCCAGGTTAAGGTCAGACAGTTTTACGCTGGCTGTTGATGTTCCTTTTCTTATTATTACGGGAATAGTGATCCCAAAGACAGGAGTCAGTCTGACTGATATAGTAGTGGTATCCCTGATTTCTTCTTCTGTACCCAGTGGTTTTTTGCGGGGCACCGATCTGAAATACATGTGGGACCGGTATTCTCCTTCCTGTAGTTCATTTGATCTGATAAGCTGTAATTTAATCACCTGTGTTTCACTGGGTCCGAGTGTCACAGAACGGGGGAAATATCTGATATACCTGTCGGCAAAACGTTGATCCGGATCGGGTTCAGTAATATTCTCAAAGCTGCCGTCTTCATTCATCCTTATTTGTACTATTGATATGGCGTAAGTAGATGTATCTTTCCCGGTATTGGCGAGGTTAAGATCGAAGGACCTGTCTGATCCGTCAAATACCACACGTCTTGGTGTTATGAGCAGATTACCCTGTGCATGAAGGTCGGAAGGCAGGAATAATACGGCCACCATCAGCCATGAAAAGAACGGGATAAGGTTTTTTGAATTTATTATTTTTATCATTAATTATTTTCTTTATTCAAGCTTCCGGTCAGTTAAAATCGAATCTTATCGTATATGATCCTGTATATACTCCAACGGGATTATCGTACAGGTTACCCACATTAAGGGCAGCACCTACGAAAACTACCTGGAAGCCGTTCTGAAGCATACCTGTCCCGAGTCCCGGAGCAGGATCAGAATACCATTCATCAATAATCATGGTTTTTGCTTCCGAAGTATGTTTCAGGATTACGGGATCGGAGGGTAAAGCAATAGAGTATGAAGCATCAACATCGCCGCTTACATAGAAACTTGCAGCATTAACAGAGCCGGTTCCTTTATAAACAGAGCCGAGCACTGATATGGTACTCTGGGGAGTGATAATAATTTTACCTCCCTGCGGACCAGGTGCAAAGCGTCCGAAGTTGAGCTGGGATGTCTCACTTGCGGAGAAGACAGGTATAATTTCAGCAATAACATGCCCTGTTGCACTGGCTTCATAAGGAGTCTGTGCAGATAAGCCGGACGTAAGGAAAAGAAGCATCAACACCAGGCCATAGGACGATATGGATTTCTTAGCAGCCATTATTTTGTTTTAATGGCAATCAGACAGTTTAGTTATAATTAACTGTAACTGTGAAATCTCCTGATCCGCCACTGTTTGCTGATGAATAAACACCCGGAGTCTGACCGGCGCCAACTGTAAGTGTTGCCCCAACTGTAAGTGTCTGTGTTCCTGTTGTGCCATCCAGTTGGCATCCCAGACCGGTAGGACTACTGGTCCATGAGGCAACAGTCATAGTAGCTCCGGCTCCGTCGGAAATGGTTGTAGCACCACCGGGCAAAGTGACCGAGTAAGTAAAGCCCGGTTCACCGGCTACTGTAAAAGAAGCTGCTGATCCAATATCAGATAGGTGAAGAGTAGCGCCTGCGGTTTGTGAACGTGTGCCATCAGGTGCAATGGTAACTGTTCCGGCACCTCCGGCAATTATAGCACCAAAATCGAGAAGAATGTCATTCGTTAGTGAAATAGGTGTGATAATAGTAGCTGTAGCTTCTGCTCCATCGGATTGTGCAAATAATCCGGCAGTGATAGCAAACAAAAGAAAACATAAGGCAAAGAGTTTTTTCATAGTCTTAAAATAATTGATAAAACATTCATTAATAGAAATATATAAACATATTAAAATGTTTAGTGTTATAATTTTTTAGAATATTATTACCCCAAACTATCCATCCACAGTCATTTAGCGGATTTCAGGCATAAAGATAATTTATAATTGTAAACACCCGAAGCAAATATTTAACAAATAGAATAAGTTATTAACAATTTGAAGGTTTTGCTACAAAAATAATCTAAGCAAACACGCACATAATCTTGTATATCAACTTTATAAGTCCCCTTCAGGGGATTTAGGGGTCTGATAGACATATGAATACATATCCCTGTTAAACAGCTTTATAAGTCCCCTTCAGGGGATTTAGGGGTAGGATAGACATTGAATACATATCCCTGTTAAACAGATTTATAAGTCCCCTTTAGGGGATTTAGGGGTCGGACACGCATTGAATACATATCCCTGTCAAACAAACTGGTAAGTCCCCTTTAGGGGATTTAGGGGTCAGAACAGGCACAGTGGGTTCAGGAGTCTGACAGACAGGGAAATGGAAGGAGACCTGGAAAAGGAAAGCTGAATTATTTTAAATAAAAAAGGTTGTCAGACGGTGGTTAAGCCATCCGGACAACCTTTTTTGTAAGACAGAGAAAATTTTCTCTGGTTATTCCCGGAAATGATTACTCAGTAGCTCCGAAATATACCATGAAACCCATTTTAATCCCGAATGTTCCTATCCTCATTTCGTCACTATACTCTTCATCTTTCTCTTTCATAGTTGAACTCATATAACCGGCCAGAGCATCAAAAGTGACCCTTTCACCAAGAGGAATGGCTGCTCCTATACCTGCACTATATACAAAATTAGTATACTTCGATTCATAGGAATATTCTTCACCATACTCGCTCTTGTATTTGGTTGAACCAAAACCAACATTGAGTTCAGCAAAAGGATAAATTTTTTCCATAGGATAGTAATATCTTACAAAAGGTCCTGCCCCAAGCGTTGTAACAGTCCAGGTATCACTATCATCCGGGTCTTTTTCTCTGACAATACCTGCCATCAGATCCAGACCAATTGCCAGATTATCTATGACGAAATAACCAATACGTGGTTGGAAATTGAATGCAGCAAATTTTGCATCTATTTCATCATCATCAAGATCTTTTACAGTACTGAATCCAAGGTTGAAAAGACCGGCGCCGGGATTCAGACCTTCAGAGTACCAGGAATTTCCTGAAAATGTTGTTGAAAGACCTGCCATAATATTGCCCTGATTGAGCTGTGCATTAATACTCGTCAGGCCAATAAGACAAATAATACTTACCAGTAATAAACTTTTTCTCATATACGATTAATTTTAGTCGTAACGCTTACTCTTAAGTTTTTCAGCTTACACTCCCTACTCTTTTAAAATACCAGAAAGAGGATTTTCGGGTAACTCCTGTATGCAATAGTAAGTAATTTTGATTTATTGAATAATGTAAGATATTAACGATTTGCTTTGAAATTGTTAATAAAAATCATTATTATTTCAGGAATGATAATGGTTCAAATATTTTCCAGTATTAAGGACAGCTGTTTTTTCACTTTCAGGAGAAGGTGAGATGAAAGACCCGGGTTAGTATTTTAACGAGGGAAGCCATTTTGGTTTACTGTCGGGTAATAAGATATTTACAGGGTTCATAAAAGTAAATGCGGATAATTATAACTTACCGAAAAGGAGTGATTATTTACGGATTGGTTTTCTGGTTAAGCTTTCACGATAAGTGCTGATAGCTCTTTCCCGGGCATATTTATGGTCAATCATCTTTTCCGGGTAGGATGATTTGCCTGTATTACCTACCCATCTTTCTGTATATTCCATTTCAGGATCATATTTTTTCTGCTGGGTATCGGGATTAAAGATCCTGAAATACGGAGCTGCATCACAGCCTGTTCCTGCTGCCCATTGCCAGTTGCCATTGTTTGATGAAAGCTCGTAATCAAGAAGTTTTCCGGCAAACCAGGCTTCTCCCAGGCGCCAGTCAATAAGCAGGTGTTTACATAAAAAGCCGGCTGTTATCATCCTTACCCTGTTGTGCATATACCCTGTTTCGTTCAGTTGTCTCATTCCTGCATCAACAATCGGATAACCGGTTTCTCCCCTGCACCATCTGTCGAATTCTTTTTCATCATTAAGCCATATAAGATTATTGTAAGACGGCCTGAAATTCTCTGTTACAACATGATGAAAATGAAACAATATCTGCATAAAAAATTCCCGCCATACCAGTTCGCTGAGAAAAACAGTATTCTGTTTATATGATGCTTCTGAAACCTCCCTTATACTGATTGTACCAAACCGCAGATGAGGAGAAAGATAACTGGTGCGGTCAATTGCAGGTATGTCACGGTATTTATCATATTCTGATATGACAGACAGGTCATAAGGCCTTACCTTAATATTGCTTTCTCTCAGATGGAGCTCATTTATCAACGGGAAACGGGATTTATATTTATGAAATCTGTTTAAATCCGCTTTATATGTATTGATTATGCCGGGTAGTGATTCTTTAAATTTTCCCAGCCATCTCTTTTTATAGGGAGTAAAAACTGTGTAGGGTTTACCATCCTGTTTGAGTATATCATTCTCTTCAAATATTACCTGATCTTTATAGCGGTTGAGAATAATTTTGTTTTTTGACAGCAGAGACTCTGCTTGTCTGTCTCTCTCAATCGCATAGGGCTCATAATCTTTATTGATAAAAACCTCACTGATATCATATGAAGAAATCAGTTCTTCCCATTTTTGAAGAGGGTCTCCTTTGAGTATAGTTAAAGATGATCCGTATTTTGATAGTTCATTATTTATATCCAGAAGGGTATAATAAATGAAGTTTAGTCTGGGATCGTCTTCAGGCAGATCGTCGGTGATATTGGTATCGAAAATAAAGACAGGCAATACCGGCAACCCGGAATTTAATGCATGATAAAGGGCAGTGTTATCCTGCAGCCTCAAATCTCTTCTGAACCAGAAAATATTGATTTTCAATTTTTTAAAATTTACATCTTCTCTATTACTAATCAGGGTATTTAAGTATTCTTTCTGTTGCCAGTTTTGAGCTTATGACCACCATCGGCAGTCCGGTACCGGGGATTGTGGAAGCACCTGTATAGAAGACATTCTTATATATCTCATCATAATTTTTTGGTCTTAATGCTCCTATCTGCATCATTTTATGCGATAAGCCAAGTCCGCTACCCCGGTATAGGTTATACTGATCCTGCCAGTCGGCAGGTGTATAAATAGTTCTTGATACAATATGGGGTCTGATATCTTTTCCTGTACGTTTACAGAAGTCATTTATTATCCTGTCAACTATTTCGTCTTTGTCGGACCAGTCATTTTTAAAGCGCAGATCCGGAACCGGACAGACAAAAAATAAGCTCTCGGAGCCAGCAGGAGCACAGTCAGGATTTGATTTGGAGAGTACGTTTACGTAATAATAGGGAGTATCGACAATGTCTGAGCTGGTATAGATCTTTCCGGCATATTCTCTGTAATTATCTCCCAGGTAATAATTATGGTGTTTGATATCCGGCAGTTTGCAGTTTACTCCGAGATAAATAGTAAGGGATCCCATAGTCCATTCCATCTTATCGAGTTTTTCATCAGAGAACTTTTTCCTTTGGAATATCCTTCCCCTGAAAACGGCTGCATCTGCATTTACAACAAAGATATCGGCATCCCATTTCTTTCCCTTTCTATCGACAAGATACCGGAGTGTCCTGTCATCAGCTATATAACCGGTTATTTCAGTGTTATATGTTATTTTCACTTTTTCTTTTTCCAGTTCACTGACCAGGCCTTCAACAATTTTGTACATTCCTCCTTCAACATTGAAATATCCGTCATGCATAAACTCGGTATAAGACAGCAGGGTATAGGTAGCCGGTGTATCGAATGGTGTACGGCCCAGGAAAAAAGCTACCAGAGATAGTATTTCCCTGGCTTCATTGGAGTTAAAATACCGGGAAACCTGGCTCCAGAAACTTCTGACGAGGGTTCCCATATGGGCAGGACCTACTTTTGGCAGGGTTAATAAATAATGAAGAAGGGAATCGTAATTACTTTTAATCACTATGTTGGTATCATGAAACAAACGGCGGCATTTATCGAGATATCTTTTCATTGATTCTTCAAAACCGGGTTCCTCTTCTTCGAATTCTGCTGCGAGTTTTGTCAGGTCTTTGTACAGGTTGTATACTTTTTGACTATTACTGAAGTTAACAGTATAAAGAGGATCAAGGCTGTAGTAGGTGAAAGGCAGGGTTATCCCGCAGTCTTTCGCCAGTTCTTTGAATTCATAAGACATAGCAAAGAAACTGGGACCGGTATCGAAAGTAAAACCATCTTTCTTCAACTGGTTAAGTCTGCCTCCGGCTTTGCCGTTTTTTTCAATTATCTCAACTTTGTATCCTCTTTTTGCCAGACGCAAAGCTGTTGAGAGGCCACCGAGGCCTGCTCCTGTTATCAATACCTTTTTTGCCATATATTCAGTTTTTCATTTTTTTTAAAAGTTCAGGATATAGCTCATCTTTAACATACAAAAATCCGGGCTCCAGTTCAAGTAAAGAATCATAGACAGACTTTGCTGCATTATAATCCTCTATGTAGGTATAAGACTGACCTATCAGTACCAGCAGACTCATGTAATTCCAGTCATCTTTTATTCCCGAAGGATTTTTCTCCATGATGTTCCTTGCCCTTAGAAAATATTGAATTCCTTCTTTCTTTGAACCACCAAAAGCCTCGGGCATGTAGAATTGTATATTGCCATATTGTATTAAAGCAAAATAATTGTCAGGATCAAGTTCGAGTGCTTCTTTCCCATTCTCCAGACTCTTCGGTCCATTAACAGGAGCAGTTAATTTGTTCAGGCCGAGGCGATAAGCATAAAAAGCACACTTATAAGCTTTTATCATTGACATATTATATCCCCCTTTCTCAAGGACGATAAGGTTTTTCTCCGCCAGCCTGAGATATTTCCTGGCTTCATCTTTCTTATCAAGACCAATACAATAACCAATATAACCGTATTGGTAATTAGTTAGTTCTGCAATAAGAGGAATGTTTTTATTAGAAGTTTGATCCATTTTGTCTATGACATCTTTCCATAAATCCATACGGTTATTTGTGTAGGCTTTATAGATATCCGGTCTGTAGCTGTTGGCCTGAGCAGATCCAGGCAGCAACAGGGACAACAGTAAAATTATTATGATATGCTTCGTCCTTTCCATTGATATTTCCTGAAAAATTTATTAATTAATGCTTTATAGATAAATATACCTAATGATATCTGCAAAGGTATAATCATGAGAATATTGAATAATATATTCTGCCGGCTTGCAGCTGATATAAAGACTCTTGTCAGTATGTATGCTGTCAGATAGAAGATAAATACTGACAAAGGCAGGTAAAAGAATACTATCAGAAAACCGAACGATGTGATCAGCCAGAAAAGCAAAGTAAGGAAGAAGGATCCACCGAAAAATTCCAGTACATTCTTTGAGAAACCATCTGTAGCTTCATGGAAACCGTTATACATCCTGCAGCTTATGTCATCATCCCCCAGCAGGCATGAAATTTTCAATCCTGTCTTTTTAAAGTATCTGGCAATAAGGATATCTTCAACCTTATGATTTCTCATCAGCTTATGCGGTTCATGCAAATGATAATCTGTTGACCGGAAAAACATAAACTGTCCGTTGGCCGCAGCCAGGGATGGATATTTTGATTTTCTTACAAGGACAAGAGGAAGAAGAGATACCAGGATGTAATTCATATTGGGCACAGTAATCCTTTCTCCGGCCGTTATGATGATCTGCCTCGGGAAAACTGATATCAGTGAGAGGTCGTGTTTTAATGCATAAGAAAGAGCTTTACCTGGAGCATTTCCTCCGATCCTGACATCAGCATCGAGAAAAAGAAGATAATCTCCTTTTGCATGTTTCGAAAGAGAATGGCAGGCATAGTTCTTGCCAAGCCATCCTTCCGGCAGGCCTTCAGAATGAAGCAGATGGATCCTCTTATCTCTTTTTATATAATCCTTTATTATTGCAGCACTTGTGTCTTCAGACTGATCATCAAAAAGGATGATCTCAATATTCTGAAAATCCTGAGAAATGAGATCATTGAGGATATTTGCTATATTTTTCTCTTCATTTCGTACAGGAATAAGAATGGAGACAGTGGGAGATACATTGTCTGGCAGGGATGACCGGGTGTCAGGAAGAGATGTTTCGCTTACAAGATTGACAAATGCAACAATCATCTGACTGATTGTGAATATAATTATTATGCCGGCCAGTATCATCATCCTTCTTTTGCCTTTTTTATATTTTTTTCCAGAGCTTCATTATAAAACCTGTTATATTCCGATTCTATGCTTTGAGTATCAGTCTCTTTACCCTGATATTCCTTCAGGTACATGAAAAGAGAAGGTTTTTGATTTGAAAAAAAATCGATCAGGTTTACCAGAAAGACCAGGTGGATGGGAGAATGTTTTTTTCTGAGTATATGTTCCAGCCCTTTTTCAAAATGTATCCTGGTGTTGTAAAGAGAATTGATCTCGCCCTGAGGGAACATGAGCACCAGGTTTCTGTTATCATCAAGGAGCCGTACAGTGTAATCGATAGTTTCTATAATGCTGCGCGATCGTTTATTTACGGAATAACCTCCGGCTTTATTGAGAAACATACGTTCTTTCAGTTGTTCTTCAAGCATCATGAAGAAAAAATATTTTCTTCTGAACATCTTCCTGTTCAGATATACGACCCAGAAACCATCCCACCAGCTTATGTGATTGGAAACGATAAGCACGGGCAGGCCTTTATCGGAGAAATTACTATTGATATGTACCCTGTGAAAATTATTCTGTATTTTCCAGACTGAGTAGAGCTGAAAGAAAGGATAGAGGAAGAAATGATGTTTTGCTTTGTATATCATCATGTTAATTTAAATAATATCATGAGGATAAAAAAGAAGGCAAGTTGAGAGATGAAAAGAAGCGGTGCCAGTCTATTTTCAAAACGGGTATCTGTTATTTTCAGCAGCAGATGAAAAAAAGATGCCAGTAAGAACCATGAAATGTAATTGATCAAAGGAATTACATCATCCTCGAAAAACCACATATCCATTTCCGGAGCAACCTGTTCCATTATGATATCGTATAGAAGCATCAGGGATGAAGCTCCTGCAATTTTTAACAGATTTCCCGGCATTAACTGTTCTGCTATAATGTGAGTACAATAAATAAGCAATACCCAGTTGAGGCCAATAATTACCGGTGTTCCAAAAAGCCTTACCCCGAGTCCTCTGCCATAGGTATAATCTCCGAAAGGAATACCGGTATTTACTCCGGTCATTTCAGTAGCAAGACTCAGTATGTATATAAAAGAGAATACGATTAAAGTTTTTAGAGAGGGAGAAGGTTCATGGAAGAGGTACAGGATAAGAAGGCTTATAAGTAGAACAAAGGGAGTCAGGGAGATAAAAATATCTCTTGTGAAAGGGATGGCGGTACCAATAACCCCGACAGAATAAAGTATTATGATGAATTCCCTTATATTTTTCTCTTTGTTCCGGGAATGAACAATAATATTATTCAGGAGATTCATACTTTATCCTCCTGTAGTGCGGTAATTTTCTGATTCACCTTTTCATAGATCTTTTTAAACCAGTAAGTATAGTCGGATGGGTTTTGTACTATATCTTCATGAAGATCATCGAATGTGACTGCCTCCCATTCTTCAACCTCTTCTGCATTTATAAGGGGTGTCTGGTCTGACACTCCATAGAAAACATGATCATATTCATTTTCTGCGAGGTTATTTTCAAGTTTTTCGTGATAGATAAATGAGAACAGTTCAATGAGATTACATTCAATTCCCATTTCTTCTTTCAGGCGTCTTTCTGCAGCTTCTGAATTTGTTTCACCCGGATAAGGGTGGGTACAGCAGGTGTTTGTCCAGAGTCCTTTTGAATGATACTTATCCAGAGCTCTCCGTTGTAGTATCCATTCTCCGGAAGAGTTAACAATAAAAACTGATACAGCCCTGTGGAGAAGAGCTTCCCGGTGGGCTTCCATTTTTCCTGCTGTCCCTGTCTGATTATCATTTTCATCAACAAGTATTACTCTGGGTTCTGTCATAAGTATTCTCTTAAGGTTTTTACAGGGGACACATCAAAGTAAATTCAGTTTGTTTATCAGGTAAGCTTTTACAAGGAGAAGCATTTTAACTGCATCAGGCACCCTGATCCTTTTTTGAAGCAGTTTTTCCGCCGGTGTTTTGCGGATAATGGAAAGTAATCTTTTGTAATAATAATATGCAATGAGAACACCGAGCCGTGAGTTGTGGGGAAGCCTTTTCAGTCCTGACATGGAAGAAGAAAAATCCATTTCAACATCACGAATGATTTCCATCTTAACAGATTCGTCGAATTTTTTTCCGATGGTATTATGAAAATACTGACGATTAAGATCTTCAGTATCATTTCTGATGTCTCTCAAAAAATTAACTTTCTGAAAGGCGGCTCCAAGTTTTTTGGCCGGCATAGAAAGTTCTGTGAAAAGGTCTTTATCACCGCCGGTAAATACTTTCAGGCACATCAGTCCGACAACCTCTGCAGAACCGTAAATATATTCATCCGTCTCAGCTTTGGAATTGTGTTCCGATTTTACAAGATCTGTCTTCATACTTTTTAAAAAAGCCTGCACCAGATCATCATCAATATTGTATTTTTCTACAGTTAAGCGGAAGGCATTAAGAACAGGATTAAGGCTTATACCTTCCTCAAGGGCTTCATAATAGTTTCTCTCAAACCTATTGATAAGTCCCTCTTTATCAAAATTATGGAAGGTGTCAACAATTTCATCTGCCAGTCTTACAAAGCCGTATATGCTGAAGATAGCATCCCGGATATCTTTTTTCAGGAAAGCTATAGACTTCGAAAAAGAAGTGCTGTAAGACCGGGTTATGATCTTACTGGTTTTAACAGACACTTCATTATACAGATCAAGCATAACAGAGTTCTTATTTAATTTTTTCCAACAAGCACTTAACTGGTTTTGTTCAAGGTTAGCTGAATGTTTTTAAGTTCCTTACCAATAACAATATAATGTACTGTTGCCCTGTGTCCTATCATTATCAGTTTAATGGATACAAGCAGGACAGCCGCTTCAGGCAGGATATAATGTGTTATTCCCTTTGTAAAAAGAGCCAGCAGAAAAAATATATAAGTTACAGCAATTACAATTAGCGATATTAAATCAATAAATTTCCCCATTTTTTTATTACAAAATACAAATTGTTTTTTTAAAAAATGTGGAATTATAAAGATAAAATAATCGTAAACAGATTGATGCTGACATTGCTGGCATTTGTAATATGGCAGAAGAGATAAGTCAGGTAAGATCAGGGAGTTTTTTGCCCCTTATCATGATGACAGAAAAGGAGGATGTCTTAAAGAGACACCCTCCTTGATAGCAATAAAATAGTATAATTAAATCTTTATTTTTTTAACAGGTCGCGTATCTCTGAAAGAAGTGTTTCTTCCTTAGAGGGAGCTGGAGGAGGAGCAGGAGCTGCTTCTTCTTTCTTTTTTGCAGAATTCATTGCTTTGATAATTAAGAATACTGAAAAAGCAATTATCAGGAAGTCGATCAGCGCCTGAATGAAACTGCCGTAATTCCAGGTAACAGCAGGAACTGTTTCTGTTGCAGCTTTCATTACAACTTTCAGGTCTGTGAAGTTGACACCACCCAGAAGCAGTCCGATAGGGGGCATAAGGATGTCGCTAACTATTGATGATATAATCTTGCCAAATGCACCGCCAATGATTATACCAACAGCCATGTCGATCATATTGCCTTTCATGGCAAATGTTTTGAATTCATCTAACAGTTTCATAAGATCAGGTTTTAATGGTTTTATACTAGAAATTATATGAGAATCCTACTCCGAATATTTCTTTGAACTGTACAAGTGATCCGACAGACTCTGTCTCGGAAACAGATATTTTAACATCATCATCGTAAATAAGATTGGTGTTAAAACTAACAGAAATATATTTATTGACTTTCAGTCCTATAAGTGTTTCCCAGTTGACATCAATGTTTTGAGGGTTGTGGGAATAATTTGAAAAGAGGTCTATTTTGGTTGTAAAGGAGACATTTTTCAGAAATTCACTTTGGAAATCGTTCTTTGAATAAATGGCTCTCATATATCCTCCGATTTCTCCTCTTGATTTTTCTCCGGGTTTAACTCCGAAAGAGCCGGCTGCAGAAAGATCTTCATCGGTTACAAAAGTGAATTTAGCAGTAAAAGGAGCAATAAATGCACTGAAGTATGCATTGGGTTTGTAGTCTGCCCCCAGGGCGAGTAACATATAAGCAGGAGCGAAGAGATTGGAAATTTTCTTTTTACTGGCATCATCCCTGTATTCGTATCCCGGTTGCATCTGAGTCCTGAAATTGAAAAGCCCTGCATAGTAAAAATGGTTAAAAGCTTTTCTGCCATATTTCGAGAATAGATCAATCTTATCATCGGTTTTTCTGAAATCCTGGGCCCCCTGTTTTAAAAGACCATAGCCAAGATCCAGGGAATTATCCCAGGTATATTTTTCTTCTTTCAGGTTGGCGAAGACACTAAAGATGCCATTTACTGCAACGGAATTTTCCCCACCTGAAGCCCAGTTAGTCAATGATGTCTGGGCCATGTTAACGGAAAATAACCCTCCTTTTTTCCAGCCCAGGGTAGTATCGGCTGTTACAGTCCTTAGTTTCTTTTCTGCTTCAGTGACCTGTGCGAATGAAATACTACTGAGGAGTAAAAACAATGTAGATAGAACAGTGATTTTTTTATTCATATTCTTATTGAGTAATAGTATAAAATTAATAAATAATATATCTTTTCCGGTCAGTATCCGGACTTTCGTATAAACCAATGCAGCCACGCAAAAATGCATGGCTGAATCAGTTAATATGAAAGCAAAAATGAAATAATATTATTTGGCCAATTCCTTTATTTCAGCCTTGGTAGCATTTCTTGCGACAGAATCAATACCGTTATTTCTTCCACTCTCACTCTTGTAATTCTGACTTACCCCTATGGTTTCTTTATTGGTTGCTACAAGAGCAAAACGGAACATATTTCCCGGAGTTGTTGATTTAACAAACCTCTTGGGGTCTTTGGAATTTTTCTTAACAGATGAGATGCCGTTGAGGCATGCAGCTTTGGAAGAATAGCCTTCACTGCTCAGGATTATCTGGCCGTTATCAGCTTTCAGCCGGAAACGGAATTCATTATTTTTCCCACTCTGGTAAACTTCAAATTTTGCCATCTTTTTGATTTTAGGTTTATAATCGTTTTTTAGGTTTTAAAATAGCTATAAATCAATATATGTTAATTAGCTAATTATCTTAATGGCTCAAATATAACTACATTTTATTAATTATTCTAAATAATTAATAAGTAAAAACACCGGCTTTAGTGATACATAATCATTGTAATAACACTGTTTTTAAAGCATTATTTTTTTCACATGCAAATAATCCGCTAAATTGCAGGTCAGTTAACAATAGAACAAATAATAAAAATATATGAACAGGGAAGAGGTATTTGCAGAACATATCAGCAAGGGTTATTCGTGCAAAGGTGACCACATTATCATTGGAAGTGCCATACTTGATGGTCATGTATTCTCAGAGGCAAAAGTGAGAATACCTCTTAAGACCCTTAACAGGCATGGATTAATATCAGGTGCAACGGGAACGGGTAAGACAAAGAGTCTTCAGGTTATTTCAGAACATTTGTCGGAGAAAGGTGTGCCGGTATTGCTTATGGACGTTAAAGGGGATCTTAGTGGTATTGCTGTTCCCGGAACAAAAGAACCTTTTATTCTGGAGAGGCACGAAAAGATAGGCCTGCCCTATTCAGAAAAAGGGTTTCCTGTTGAAATACTATCATTATCGAAGCAGGAAGGTGTACGTCTGCGGGCTACAGTGTCAGAATTTGGTCCGGTATTATTGTCAAGGATACTGGATCTGAACGATACTCAGGCAGGTATAGTATCTGTCATTTTCAAGTACTGCGATGATAACAGTATGGCCTTGCTTGATCTGAAAGACCTTAAAAAAGTTATCCAGTATATAACTGAAGAAGGTAAAGAAGAACTGGAGAGAGAGTATGGGAGAATGTCCACCTCATCAACAGGAATAATTTTCAGGAAAATTATTGAACTGGAACAACAGGGAGGAGACCTGTTTTTTGGAGAACTGTCATTTGACATTATAGACCTCATGAGGAGGGACAAAAACGGTAACGGGTATATTAACATATTAAGACTGACAGACATACAGGACAAGCCAAAGCTTTTTTCAACCTTTATGCTTTCTCTTCTGGCAGAAGTGTATAATCAGATGCCGGAAATGGGCGATCTTTCAAAACCGGAACTTGTAATATTTATAGATGAAGCTCATCTTATTTTCAAAGAAGCCAGCAAAGCCTTGCTTGATCAGATTGAAACAATAGTAAAACTTATAAGATCGAAAGGCATCGGCATCTTTTTTGTTACTCAGGATCCAACTGACATACCCAATGGTGTTCTTGCACAACTCGGACTGAAGATACAGCATGCCTTAAGGGCATTTACTGCAGCTGACAGGAAGGCGATTAAGCTCACAGCTGAGAATTATCCACTCTCGGATTATTATAAAACAGAAGACACTATTACATCTCTTGGGACAGGAGAAGCCCTGATAACAGCACTTAATGAGAAGGGGATCCCTACTCCGCTTGCAGCAACCATGATAAGGGCCCCTATGAGCAGAATGGATATTCTGTCAGATGAAGAATTATCAGCAGTGTTCAGGTCATCTGAACTGATAAATAAATATAGTAAGACGATAGACGGGGAGAGTGCATTCGAGATCCTTGGAAGGAAATTACAAAGTCTTGAAAAAGAGAAATTATCCGGCAAAGCCGGAAAAGAACCAGTCAGAAGAACAACAACTACCCGCAGACGAAGAACAGGGGTTAACCCTGTTGTAAAAGTACTTACAAGTGCTACTTTTATCAGAGGTGTAATGGGGATACTGAAAAAAATGATTTAAGAATTCCGGAAAAAGAAGATCTACACCTGATAATGGTTTTTTGATACATATAAAAGTAAGGAAAAAACCTATAGCCGGGATTAATGTCCAAAGTCTTTCCCGATATTCGGGAAGGAAGTAAATCGTATCAGTCCCAAAGCTTTGTGCGATCAAAAGAATAGCTGTACTGATAGCTTATTCCATTTTCTCTCAGCCACCACCGGAGAGCTTTGGCTATCTTCCTTTTCTTGAGAAAGATTGTGCCCGTTTCCTGTGCCGATATTCTGTAAATTGCTTTCATACTTCCACGCTTTAAATCGTTATTCAATATTATAATCACTGAAATAGTTCAGATAGTCACTTACCGATGTCCCAAGGACATCAGTCCTGTTAATTTTTCCTCCTGATTTTAAAAATTTTATCAGAGATCCTGCTCCACCCAGATGGGATGCAGCTATCATGCCCGGTTTAGTAACTACAACATCCATAATGGTATCACCCAGAAAATGCTCATATCTTTTTAAATAACTCATATTAACCTTTATCAATCCCCTTAGGACTTCATCTTGCATTTCTCTGGGAAAAATATCCGGATTGTTACGGAACTTTTTAAGGGTTATTTGTCTGTGACCCAGATAATGAAGCGTTTTTTCCGAGAATTGCCATTCTCCAAAGCAACCGATACTGTTTATACATAACCAGTTATTGTGTGACTCCCGGTAACCAAGGTCCTTGATGAATCTGTCAAATTCGAGTTCATGATATCTTTTTTGAGCATATTCGGTCGCTGACCGTAGTCTTAACATTCTGAGCCTGAAATCAGGCACAGGTGCTGTGCATATTTCATAAATGAACAAAGCCATTATTATCAGAACCCCTCTTTTCATCTTGTCATTTTAAATAAAATGTTAAAAAAAATGTTGATCATCAGAGGGTAAAGTTAGAATATAAGAAAATACTACACAAACGTAAAGGCCTCATAATATGACATATAGATCTGTAATGAAGAGCTTTTGTCAGCGGAATACACATATATATTTACGTAATCCGTTTATTGATGGCACAGGAAAGTGATTTCGTCAAAAACAATGAGAATATGATCTTCATTTATTCGAAAATACTGAATCCGGTTATTTATTATACGCTATAAAACATTAAGATACAGCGATATATAAGGTCATGGGTTCGCAAATACAGGAAATAATTGCTATGCTGGTATTTTGACGAATGACAGATTGTTTATGATAGTAATGCAAAATGTTAATAATGTAGTAGTTAATTAATATTTGGATGAAAATAATATTCTTTTTATTCACCCCGGCTATATTGTCAGGTCAGTAAAAATAACGATGATAATATGAATTATTTTTTTATTTTATTACAGAAAATACTGGTTAAACAATAGCTTGTTTGAGAGGTACTTTATAATTGAAATAGAAATAAATATCTTATATTGTACTCTTACTTAAATGATTCCTTTTTACAAGTTTGCTGGAATATATTCACAAATACTGTTAATTTTGCAACATTTTGCCTCAATATGGAGAGTAAGCATAACAACTTGAAAAATATCAGGGATGAGTTCAGGAGAATTGCCATAAAAGTTGGCAGTAATGTTATTGCCCAGAGCGATGGGACTCTCAATACTACAAGGATGCTTCGTATTGTTGAGGAGATTGCTGTTCTGAGCAAGCAGGGTATAGAAGTTATTCTGATCACTTCCGGAGCAGTTGCTGCAGGAAGAAATGAATTGACTCCTTCGAAGAAGACAAACCTGGTATCATCAAAACAGATATGGGCGGCCATAGGGCAGGTTAAACTGATGTCCAATTATCAGTTCCTCTTTGGGAAATATGGTATCCCTGCCGGTCAGCTTCTTGCCACGAAAGACAGTTTCAGGGACAGGGAGCACTATCTGAATATGAGAAACTGTATTCTTGCCATGCTGGAGAATAAGGTTCTGCCTGTTGTAAATGAAAATGACACAATAGCAGTTACAGAACTTATGTTTACCGATAATGATGAACTATCAGGGATGATATCATCAATGATGGATTGTGGGACACTGATTTTACTTTCAAATGTTGACGGGATCTATACCGGTGTTCCCGGGTGTGAAAGTTCGGAACTTATCAGGGAGATACGTGAAGATGATGGTGGTGTTGAGAAATTTATTTCTGCTTCAAGGTCGGAATTCGGAAGGGGGGGAATGAAAACCAAATGCTCCATAGCCCGTGAAATAGCATCCGAAGGAATAAATGTGTATATTGCCAATGGGTTAAGGGATTCAATCGTCAGTGATATAGTAAGCGGGAAAGATGTTCCAAGTACTTTTTTCCCGGCATCGGTCAGGAAGAAAAGCGGTGTGAAAAAATGGCTGTCTCATTCCGATACATTTGCTACAGGTATAGTGCATATCAATGAAGGAGCGAGGACAGCTCTTACAGGTGAAACGGCAACCAGTCTACTGTTGATAGGTGTTAGCAGGATAGAAGGCTTCTTTAAAAAAGGAGATATAATACGGATCTTCGATGAAAAAGGAAAACAAATCGGATTGGGCAAGACTCAGTACGACTCGGAAAAAGCCTTACAGTATCTTGGAGAGAAAAGGAAAAAGCCTCTTGTACACTATGACCATTTACTGATAAATGAAAAAAACTGATTATATCTTACTGAAAGAGACTGCTATGAGGATTAATTTATTTCCGGAAACAGGCAGTGAAGAAACGGGTATTTTTTTAAAAATTGAATGAATTTTTTACAGAACGGAAAAAAATGGATTGTACACCTTTATTTAAAAATGCATTAATTGCCAGCCGTGAGCTTAATGCGCTGGATAATAAAAAAATAAACAATGTTCTTTTATCTCTTGCCGATGAAGCTGAATCAAACAGTTCTTTTATTATTGAAGAGAACAAAAAAGATCTGGCACGTATGGACACTAGTGATCCACGTTATGATCGTCTGCTTCTTAATGAAGACAGGATAAAAAACATCTCGGCTGACATACGCAATGTAGCCGGCTTATCTTCACCTGTTGGCAAAATCCTCTATGAATATAAAAAGACCAATGGAATGCTTATCAGAAAAGTGGCGGTACCCTTTGGTGTAATAGGTGTTATTTATGAAGCCCGGCCCAATGTGACATTTGATGTTTTCTCTCTTTGTCTTAAGTCGGGGAATGTGTCTGTTCTTAAGGGGGGAAGTGATGCTGTCAGTTCAAATGAAGCGATAGTTAAAATCATTAAAAAAGTGTTGGCCGGATCGGGTCTGAACAAGGACATGGTAACCCTGCTACCTCCCGGAAGGGAAGAAACTACTCAGATGCTCAATGCACGTGGTTACGTTGATCTGATAATACCCCGTGGCAGCCAGGCACTTATTGATCATGTGAGAAGTAATGCATCGATTCCGGTTATTGAAACAGGAGCCGGGATCTGTCATACCTATTTCGATAAATCAGGAGATGCGGAAAAAGGCAAAAATATTGTAAATAATGCCAAAACAAGAAGGGTTAGTGTTTGCAATGCCCTTGATTGCCTTATCATACATGAACAGCGCCTTGGTGACCTTCCATATATTGTCAGTCTGTGTAAAGATTCAGATGTTATTATTTATGCAGATGAAAAAGCACATACTGTCCTGAAGGGTCATTATCCTGATAAGCTTCTTGAAAGAGCCGGTGATCATTCTTTCGGCACCGAATTTTTATCATATAAGATGGCCGTAAAAACTGTTTCCTCTTTTGATGAGGCAGTAGACCATATATCGGAATTCAGCTCAAAACACAGTGAAGCTATTATAGCAGAAGATAAAGACTGTCTTAAAGAATTCTCCCTTAAAGTTGATGCATCGTCAGTTTATCTCAATACTTCCACTGCTTTTACTGACGGCGCGGAATTTGGTCTTGGAGCAGAGATAGGTATTTCAACACAGAAACTGCATGCGAGAGGACCAATGGCTCTTGAGGCTCTGACCACTCATAAATGGATAGTCGAGGGCAACGGTCAGATAAGAAAATGAGTAGTATATATTTGATACCGGAATAATAATGAATCCTGATATTGAAAAAATAAAAACTTACTACAGGCAACTGCCTGAAAAGATACGGAGCATAAAAGAAATTCTTGACAGGCCCCTTTCTCTGGCTGAAAAGATTCTGTACAGTCATTTATCGCAGGAAAAGATCATTTCTTTTGCCAGGGGTGTCGATTATGTTGATTTTTCTCCCGACAGGGTTGCGATGCAGGATGCCACGGCCCAAATGGCCCTTCTGCAGTTTCTTGTCACAGGGAAACAGTCATCTTATGTCCCGGCATCGGTTCACTGTGATCATCTTATCATAGCCCGTAACGGAGCAGATGATGACTTGTCTAAAGCTCTGGAAACCAATAAAGAGGTATATGATTTTTTAAGCTCGGTATGTGCAGTTCATAATATGGATTTCTGGGAGCCGGGAGCAGGTATCATTCATCAGGTAATCTTTGAGAATTATGCCTGGCCGGGAGGCCTTATGATAGGGACCGATTCACATACTCCCACAGCCGGAGGACTTGGAATGATGGCTATAGGAGTAGGAGGTGCCGATGCAGTGGAAGTGATGGCCGGGATGAACTGGGAACTTAAGTTTCCCAAGATCATAGGGATTAATCTTAAAGGCAGGCTTAACGGATGGGCATCGGCGAAAGATGTGATACTCAAAATAACCGGTATGTTATCCGTAAAAGGCGGAACAGGTTCAGTAATTGAATATTTCGGGGAAGGAGCAGAATCAATATCAGCTACCGGGAAAGCCACTATATGTAATATGGGAGCAGAAACAGGGGCAACCTGTTCATTGTTTGGTTTCGACCAGCAGATGTATGATTACCTTAAGGCTACGGGAAGAGAAGAAATAGCTGTGATGGCATCAGAAATAAGTGAACATTTGAGAGGAGATCCTGATGTATATGATGAACCACAATTATATTTTGATAATTATCTGGAAATAAATCTTTCAGAAACAGAACCTTATATAAATGGTCCCTTTTCTCCCGATGTCGCTACTCCGGTTTCACTGATGAAAGAAGAATGCAGCAAAAATGGATGGCCTGAAGATGTGTCTTCCGGACTTATCGGGTCGTGCACCAACTCTTCCTATGAGGATATTGCCAGAGCTGCTTCAGTAATGAAAAATGCCCTAAGAGAAAAAATTACGCCAAAAGCTCAGTTGAAAATATCTCCCGGATCGGATCTGATAAGAAAAATAGCAGAAAAAGAGGGTTTTCTCGATCTCTTCAGAAAAGGTGGGGGAGAAATATATGCTAATGCCTGCGGCCCGTGTATAGGGCAGTGGGATAGAAAAGACACCGATAAAACAAGGAAAAACACAATTATTCATTCCTTCAACAGGAATTTTGCCAGACGTGCAGATGGTAATCCCAATACCTATGCTTTTGTGGCATCACCGGAAATGGTTGCAGCAATTGTTTTATCCGGAAAACTTACTTTCAATCCTCTAACCGATCCTATAATAAATTCAGAAGGCAAACCTGTTATGCTTCAGGAGCCCGGAGGATCAAGCCTGCCTCCGGAAGATTTTGTAAGGACATTAAAGACAAATGAAAAACCATTGGGGAGGAAAAAAGGTGAAATAAAGCTGAACAGCAAATCGGAAAGACTTCAGATGCTTATACCTTTCAGGGAATGGGACGGGAAAGATCTTAAACATCTGAAATTGCTTATAAAAGCTGCCGGGAAATGTACTACAGACCATATCTCAATGGCAGGCAAATGGCTGAAATACAGAGGACATCTGGAAAATATTTCATGGAATTATATGACAGGTGCAACGAATTATTTCAACCAGCAGACAAACAATATACTGAACCAAATCACAAGACAATATTCTCCGGTGCCCGATGTAGCTTTTGATTATAAGAGAAAAGGCATAGGGTCAGTGGTTATCGGAGAAGAAAATTTTGGAGAAGGTTCTTCCCGGGAACATGCGGCAATGGAACCCAGATTCCTTAACGTGAAGGCAATAATAGTCAAATCATTTGCCAGGATACATGAGACTAATCTGAAGAAACAGGGGATCCTCACACTCACATTTGATAATGCTGACGATTATTTGAAAGTAAGGGAAGATGATGAAATAAGCATAACAGGTATGAAAGAATTCTCACCTGAAAACAAACTGACCGTAACTCTTCATCATTCTGACGGGACAGAAGAGCAATTCCTTGCTGATCACTCATATAATAATGTTCAGATTGAGTGGTTCAGAGCCGGGAGTGCACTGAATCTGATAAAGAAGAAACAAACGGGCAGCATTTATTAATTGTACCGGATCATGATAATAGATGCCGGATGTAAACAGAAACAAAGACACAGAAGATAATACGATGGTAAAAGGAGAAAAAATAGAAATAAGAAACGGACGCTTATCAGTTCCGGATAAACCAGTTATCCCATTCATTATAGGTGATGGTATTGGTCCTGATATATGGCAGGCAGCAGTAAGGGTCTTTGATAATGCGGTAGATAAATCTTACCAGGGAAGCAGGGCTGTTGACTGGAAAGAAGTACTGGCAGGAGAGAAAGCCTTCAGGCAGACTGGTAACTGGTTGCCTGTTGAAACCCTTGAATCATTCAGAGAATATCTTGTAGGTATCAAGGGGCCTCTTACAACACCTGTCGGTGAAGGGATGAGATCACTTAATGTTGCATTGAGACAGGAACTGGATCTCTATACATGTTACAGGCCGGTAAGATATTTTAAGGGAGTGCCCAGTCCGGTCAAAAGCCCTGAAAAGGTTAATATGCATATCTTCAGGGAAAACACTGAGGATATTTATGCCGGTATTGAATATATGTATGGAGATAAAGCGACAGAAAAGTTTAAAAAATTTCTTGTTGAGGAGATGGGAGTTAAGAAGATACGCTTTCCGGAAACTTCATCTTTCGGCATAAAGCCTGTGTCGGCTGAAGGTTCGGAAAGACTTATAAGACAAGCTGTTAAGTTTGCCATTGAAAAGCATCTGCCCTCGGTAACCATCGTTCATAAAGGCAATATAATGAAGTTTACTGAAGGGGCTTTTATGAAATGGGGTTATGCACTTGCGGAGAAAGAATTCGGAGAAGATGTCTTTACATGGATGCAGTATAATGAGATTGCTGCCTCGAAAGGAGAAGAAGCTGCCAGGGAAATGATGTCGAAAGCACAGTATGCGGGGAAAATAATAGTGAAAGATGTTATTGCCGATGCCTTTCTCCAGCAAATACTTACAAGACCAGCTGAATACTCTGTAATAGCAACTCTTAACCTTAACGGGGATTACATATCTGATGCCCTTGCTGCAATCGTGGGTGGGATAGGGATAGCCCCAGGTGCAAATATCAATTTTGAAAACGGTCATGCTATTTTCGAAGCTACTCATGGTACAGCACCCAAATATGCCGGAAAGAATAAAGTAAACCCCGGTTCATTGATCCTTTCCGGAGCACTTATGTTTGAATACCTTGGATGGAACAGAGTTGCCGATATTATTTATGGCAGTCTGGAGAAGACCATCCTGCAGAAAAAAGTAACTTATGATTTCCATCGGCAGATGGATAATGCAAACCTGGTGAGTACTTCCGGTTTTGCAGACTCGATTATAAATAATATGTAAAGCATAATTAATACCTTTTATTAATGGGAAACGATAATTTCTTTAACACACTGGAAGATATGGTGTGGAAATCGTGCTATATCAATAATGATCTCTTCGAACAATTTGATGTAAAGAGAGGCCTGAGAAACAACGACCGTACAGGTGTTCTTGTAGGTCTCACAAATATAGGTGATGTTGTAGGGTACAAAAAGGAAGACGGAAAAGTGATACCTGTTCCGGGAAGACTATTCTACAGGGGTATTGATGTTGAAGATATAACTCACGGATTCCAGTGGGAGAAGCGGCACGGCTTCGATGAGACTGTTTATCTCCTGCTCACTGGTCACCTTCCGCAAAAAGGTGAGCTGGATGATTTCTCATCCCATCTTACAACATTAAGAAACCTGCCTGACCCTTTCACAATGGATATGATATTGTCAATGAAAGGTAAAGATGTTCTCAACATGCTTGCAAGATCGGTTCTGGGTCTGTATACACTCGATGATAATGCAGATGATATTTCTCTTAATAATATGGTAAGGCAATCACTCAATCTTATTGCAAAATTTCCTGTTATTATTGCTTATTCCTATCAGGCCTTACGACATGCCTATCAGAACAAGACACTCTCAATACGTCATCCAAACCCGGAATTATCTACTGCTGAAAACTTTCTTTACCTGATCAAGGGTAAAGGTTATTATACAAAGTTGCAGGCTGATCTGGTAGATCTCTCTTTGGTTCTTCATGCGGAACACGGAGGAGGAAATAACTCATCATTCACTATGAGAGTAACAAGTTCAACCGAAACGGATATTTATTCTGCTGTCACTTCTGCAATCGGTTCCTTAAAGGGTCCTTTGCATGGTGGGGCAAATCTGCGGGTGCTTGATATGATGGAGGATATCAAGAAGAACGTGAAGAACTGGAAAGATGAAAAAGAAGTCGAGAATTATCTGCTTAAAATACTGAAAAAAGAAGCTCACAACCGTACCGGGATTATTTATGGGGTAGGACATGCCGTATATACATTATCTGATCCCCGGGCAGTGTTGTTAAAAGAAAAAGCAAGAGAACTGGCTATTGAAGCAGGCAGATGTGATGAATTCGAATTGTATTCGCTTATTGAACGCATCACTCCGGAAGTGTTTAGTAAATTCAAAGGAGAAAAATCAGCTAAAGTGGTTTGTGTAAATGTTGATTTTTATTCGGGATTTGTTTATTCATGCATCGGGATCCCTAAAGAGCTCTATACTCCACTGTTTGCCATGGCCAGAATAGCAGGATGGAGCGCACACCGGCTGGAAGAACTGACTTTCTCAGCTAAGAGAATAATACGACCGGCATTTAAAAATGTATGCGAAAGAAAACCTTATATGCCTATAGCAAAAAGATAAAACTGTCAGTATTATACTGTCTGTCTGCAGTCTTGTTTCAAAGACAGATCGTTTGAATATTTTTCAGTGAAGCCACATATATAAAGGCTTCACTGTTTTTATTTCCTGATATTCAATTCTTATTTTGGTTTTTTCCTCTATTAAACAGATGAAAATGCCAATAATTTCAGTGTTTTTATTTGTAATGTTATTTGATACTACTGAGTCCGTTATCTGTCATTATCCAATAGCTTTTTTTGTGTCTTCTTTCTGAATCATTGAAGTTGTTTATCGAACGGAGTTGCCTTACAGTGTTTTCGTCCATATAAATTACAGTGCCATATGGAACAAACAGGCGGAGACTGAGATTATGAAAGGACCACTTTGAGCCCTGGGGGATTGTACTGTATTCATCAATTATTAAAGTATCTCCGGTGATCTCATAATTATATAATAAGCTGTTTGCGTTTTCAAGTGCATGCCTTTTACTACGGCCTGCCGATTTTTTTATTACCACCAGTCTGTTTTCTCCATCTTGGGAAGGCAAAATATCCAGAGGAGTGTACACGAACATCTGTTTGTCATTGTCAGAGAAAAAGATACTGTAGTCTTCATTTGGCAGAACGATTTCATTATCATAGTCCAGATCTGATAATTCTGCTCCTGACAGGATAAAAAGGGTATCAGGGTTTGAATAAAAATAATTTTGTGATTCAGCCTTTGCATATTCAGCGAAACCTATTCCTTCATTAAACATTATTACCGACAGGGCTGCAGCACTCAGCAACCAGATAATCAGGCCTGTCAGCCACAGGTATCCGTCATTTGCCCGGAACCAGAATATTAATCTTATTGCTCCGTAGATTATCATTAACAGAGGGATGGATACAGTGGCAATGATCAGGGCTTTCACCCAGGGAACCAGACCCGGTTCAACAAGATAGTTAATGAAATCAGGGATCCAGGTAAGGTGAAAACCTGTTATGTCAGTGGCAAAGGCAGAAGGGAATTTCAGAATGAATACCATTATGAATGAAAAAAGTGCAAGAAAAGCACATGCCAGTAGTAATACTCCAAGGATTATAAGAAATACTCTTGCTATAATGTAAATACCTTTACCCATAGCCCCGAATACTTCATTTACAGCATTGCCTGAAGATGTTGTTGAAGCAGGATCTGTGTTTCCGTATCTGTTGCCTGAGTTGTATCTGTACAGACCGGAAGTGTGGTTGCTGCCTGCAGATGAATTGGTTGAGACAGAAGGGAGAGCTATCCACAATACAATATAAATGAAAATTCCCAGCCCGTACATTAAGGTCAGGATTATAAAAAGAATCCTGAACCATACGGGGTCAGTATTGAAATAATCTCCCATTCCGCTACACACACCGCCAATAATTTTTGCACTGCTGTTTCTGTACAGGTATTTTCTATGAAAGGAATGACCTTTCCCGGACAAATCTTTGTCTTCTTCTTCTGTTAATCCAAAATCTTCAGGCTGTCCTATAACAGATATCATGTTATCAACATTCTGCCGGGTGATGACACCGGCTGTTCCTCTTTGTGACTGGAATATTTCAGCTATGCGAAGCTCAATATCTTCAATAGTTTCATTACCTCCCTCCGCATTCCGGAATTTCATGTCTATTGACTGTAAATAGTCACGTAGTGCATGGTATGCATCCTCTTCAAGGCTGAAAAGGATCCCTCCAAGATTAATATTTATGGTTTTATCCATTTCTCTAAGGTTTTAGGTAATTGATAAAATTCATCTGGAGCGGATAAGATCGACCGATTCCACAAGATCTTTCCATGATCTGTCGAGCTCGGTAAGATATTGTTTGCCTGTATCAGTAAGCTCGTAATATTTTCGCGGAGGGCCTTGTGGTGATTCTTCCCACCTGTAACTTAGTAGTCCGGCATTTTTCTGCCTTGTAAGAAGCGGATAAAGTGTACCTTCAACTACTATCACCCTGGCTTCTTTTAGTTCTTTTATTATATCGCTGGCATAACATGAACTCCGTGACAGTACTGATAAAATGCAATACTCCAGAATCCCTTTTCGCATCTGTGCCTTTGTATTTTCAAGATCCATAATTATTATTTTAATGTTTAACAGATAACATATTCTATCCCTCTGTTTTTCTTACAGTTTCAAGTTCTTTCTGACTTCATCAAATTCCTTCTTGACAAATTCTTTTATGTTGTGAATATTTACAGGTTCGCCTTTCATTTCTATTTTCTGGGCTGTTGTTTTTGCCTCAGGCAGAACAATATAAAGAATGAGATATATCAATATACCGGCTCCGCCTATCAGTGTCAGAACAATGAATATTATTCTGATTATCCAGGGATCGAGATTCCAGTAAGCTCCCATCCCGGCGCATACACCACCTATTATCCGGTGATCCGTATCACGATACATCCTGTGATAACCAGGTTTGGAAAACTTATCACCTGCAGTGGTGTTTTCTCCGTCGGATATGTCTTCAGGACTACCCAGAATAACAATTACCGACCTGACATCATCTATGTTTATTACCTGCTTATAAGCATTTAATTTTGCACGAAAGAGCTCAGCTATCCGGGATTCAATGTCGGATAGGATCTCAGCAGAACTTTCTTCGGTTGCCAGATTTAATTCAAGGTTTTTGAGATACCTTTTCAGTTCCGAATAGGCATCTTCATCGATATTGAAGGAATAACCGCCCAGATTGATACTGATTGTTAATTTCATCCTTGTATATTTTAAATTTTATGAGTTAACACTTTTCTTCTTATTTATCAGAGGTTCCCGGAATATGTGAGAACTTATTGCTCATGTAAGTTACATTTACCATTATATGCTGTAAGTACTATTACAATGCAAAGATATATAAATAATATAATAGCATGCAATACATAGTAGTAAAAAATATAAAATATTAAGGGAAAATTTATAATATAAGGGAAAGGAGAACTATAAATTTCTAAAAAACATATTATTAAATGATAATCATTCTCAAAAGAGAAAGCAAAAATGAGGTAAAAGAATCAGAATACTTATATTTTTGAAGATAATATGGTTCTTATTAAAGCCAAATGTAATTCCTTCGCAAACCCGAATGGAATATTATACGGCATAAATGTGGATACAGTACTGCTGAATCCTTCAGGTTAATAAGACCAGCGAAAATTAAATCTATGACAAAATACAGATGGGGAATACTGGCCCCGGGCAAAATGTCTTCGAAATTTACCAGGTCTTTGAAGTTACTCAAGAATGCAGAATTACAGGCTGTCGGTTCACGCGATACGGAGAGGGCAGAGAAGTTTGCAAGAGAATATGGTTTCAGAAAGTATTACGGATCCTATGAAGAACTGGCTGCTGATCCGGATATTGATATCATCTACATAGCTTCTCCTCATTCATATCATAAGAGTCACACTCTTTTATGTCTTAAAAACGGTAAAAATGTTATTTGTGAGAAAGCATTTGCTCTAAATTTGGGGGAAGTAGAAGAAATGGTAAGTGAAGCCGGAAAGCACAGACTTTTTCTTATGGAAGCCTTATGGCCTCCTTTTCAGCCATTTTACAAATCGGCTCTTGAAATTATTAATTCAGGAGTACTTGGGGAAATAAGGCATTTGCACGGATATTTTTCATTTATACCTCCTTATGATCCTGCTGAACGAAAGTTTAACCCTGCTCTGGGAGGAGGATCACTTCTGGATATAGGTATTTATCCTGTTATCGATGCACTTACTTTTATTGGAATCCCTGAGGAGATAAAGGCCTTTGCCTCATTTGCAGCTTCCGGAACAGAAGAATCAATAAGTGTTGTTTTCAGGTATAATGATGGTCGCATGGCTACCCTGTACAGTTCTTACAGGACGGATGACGGTATAGGTTGCGATCTGCTCTGTGAAAAAGGTAATATGACTGTATCACGTGGTCGTGATATGAACCAGAGGATAATCCTTAACATACATGGGAGAAAAGAGAAGATTTATGAATTCCGGCCTCCGGGAATGGGATATTACCTGGAAGCAGAAGAAGTAATGCAATGTCTTGATAAAGGGCTGACCGAAAGCAGGGTTGTGCCCCTGTCATTCAGTGTCAGTCTTATCAGGACGCTCGACAGGATTAGGACAGAAGCCGGAATAGTATTTCCTGACGATCAGAAATCATGAAACAAAAAGCTTCAGTCGGTATGAAAATATTGTGATAATTCAAAGCAAGGCAGTGAATGCAGGGGATAATAAACGTTAACATTAACAAATCATTTGTATGATAAACAATGATCATACTGCTACGCCGGAGGGGATGTTTTATAAAAAAAAGTTCTTTCTGAGCATTATCATACCCGGAACGCTTGTTTTTTTAATGTGGTTCATAAAAGTAACTGAAGTACTTTTTGAAGCCGATTTTTCACATCTTGGTATCTATCCTCTGACAGCGAAAGGATTACCCGGTATACTATTTTCACCCTTTATTCATGGTGATTTCAGACATTTGATCAACAATACGTTACCCCTTTTACTGTTATCAATTGCCCTGTTTTATTTTTATTCTGAAGTTGCATTAAAAGTTTTTGTATGGACATATTTCCTGACGGGTTTTTTGGTATGGGCAGGAGGAAGAGAAGCATGGCACATTGGAGCAAGTGGTATTGTATACGGACTGGCTTCTTTTCTGTTTTTCAGTGGTATAATACGCAAGTATTTCAGACTTGTAGCTCTGTCTCTTCTCATAGTATTTCTTTATGGCGAAATGGTATGGGGTATATTCCCGGGTATTTATAAAAATGTGTCATGGGAATCACATATGCTGGGGTTTTTCAGTGGTATAGCACTTGCTGTCATGTTCAGGAAGGAAGGACCGCAAAAACCTGTCTATGACTGGATGGAAGAGGAGGATGAAGACGAAAACGAAGGAGAAGACGATAAAAGGCATAAATAGTTAAAAAACATTAATTATATCCTGATAAATTCCGCTCAAATAGAATCAAGTAGATATTATAACCATCTTTGCAGATTATTAGGTAAATATGTAATTTATGAAGCGTTATTTTCATTTTTTAAAACTGTTATTTCTCATTCTGCTTTTAATTCCTCTGACAGTAAATCTATCAGCTCAGGAGGCAGGAACGGAAAATGGTGGCCGGAAGAATGGCGCTCTGAAAGTATATCTTGACTGTTTCAACTGCGACATGAATTATACGCGGGAACAGATACCTTACGTAAATTATGTAAGAGAAGGTAAAGATGCGGAAGTTTATGTTCTGGTTAGTAGTCAGAATGCAGGTAACGGTGGTAATCAATATACCTATACATTCCTTGGACAAGGGAAATATTCAGGTATGAATGATACGCTTGTGTATACTTCATCTCCGAATGAAGCCAGTTCAATTATCAGGAATGAAAGGACGAATCTTCTGAAAATGGGTTTGGTAAGGTATGTAGCAAAGACTCCTATGAAGGATATGATACAGATCACTCATAATATGGATATCGATACAGAAGAAGTCGAAGATAAATGGAATAACTGGATCTTTGAATTGAGGACTAGTCCGAGACTGAATTTCGAGCAATCATATAACAATATAAATATTTATAATTCTCTAAATGTCTCAAGGGTGACTCCTGAAATGAAGCTCGAGATTGAGATTGATCAGAGCAGATCCAAACAGAGTTACAAGGATGATGATGGTAATGTTACTACTTTCATACAGGATCAGAAAGCCATTGAGAACCTTTTGGTTAAAAGTCTGGGGGATCATTTTTCAGCCGGATTAAAAACCGATATCCTGTCTTCAACTAATACAAATTATAATCTGGGTTTCAAAGTCATGCCTGCTCTTGAATATGATCTGTATCCGTATTCAGAAGCAACTCACAGACAGTTAAGATTTCTCTATTCAGTAGGCTACCTTAATTGTAATTATATTGATTCGACTATATATAATAAAATCCGTGAATCTCTTTTTGAGCAGGAACTAAGGGTTGGTTATGAGATCCAGGATGTATGGGGTTCAGTTAATATTTCTCTTACTGCCAGTAACTTTTTTCACGACTGGTCTAAAAACAAAGTTGAGCTTGACGGATTTGTTAATCTGACGATCGTCAGAGGCTTATCTATCTCAGTAAACGGGGGGGTTGCATATATCAACAATCAGCTTAATCTGCGGAAAGCAGGTCTCTCAGAGGCCGAAAGACTTCTCAGGTTAAAGGAACAGGCTACTAATTTTAACCTGATGGGCAGTGTGAGCATTTCATATACTTTTGGTTCAATATATAACAATGTAGTTAATCCCCGTTTT